>WNGK01005865.1_pt1 | contig 45685 bp, 41 predicted proteins | sample 5400601 | NCBI WGS metagenome assembly WNGK01 (sample SAMN13153376, study PRJNA577476) | soil metagenome | isolation source: 60 cm soil or saprolite under Garry oak tree replicate 1 | place: USA:California | collected 2016-06-15 | reverse complement strand
TCAAGTCCGAAACGTTCGATGTTGTTTTCTCATTCGAGGTCGTCACACAAACTCCGTACGACGCACACGACGCCGCGTTTCGCGAAGTGATTCGCGTACTGAAACCTGGCGGCCACTTTTTTATCCGGGTACCCGCGTTCATGTGGCTGTGGTCGTCGCACGATGAAGAGCTGCAGGTCTGCTACCGCTATCGACTACATGAGCTCAGGAAGACATTGGAGCAGTGCGGATTCACGGTCGAATGGACCAGCTACGCGAACGCGTTCTTATTTCCCGTGATTCTTGCCCGGAGATTGCTCAAACGCACGGGCATCGGGGGCGGAAGCGATGTGAAGCCGCTGCCGAAAGGTCTTGGATGGCTGGATGGGGTGTTTAAAGCGATTCTGTCTCGCGAGGCCCTGTGGTTCAAATCGGGCAGGCGCTTACCATTCGGACTGTCGCTGATCTGCTACGCACGGAAACCGTAGGCAGAGGAAGAAATTTTGAAATTGGACGAATCCTGCATCTCAAATCCGAAATCCGAGATCTTAAATTGGACGGTCAAGTGCGAGGTCCAATTCGAAATTTTGAAATTTCGGATTTGAGATGCAGGATTCGTCCAATTTCAAAATTTCTTCATCATACCCTACGCTTAAAGAATTCGTGGACCCCTTCAATCACCCTATCCACGTCGGCATCCGACAGGAAAGCGTGCATCGGCAGGCTCAGCACGCGAGAGCAGAGCAGATCTGCATTTGGGCAGCGAGCCGGCCTGAACTCCGCGAAAGCTTTTTGGCGATGCAGGGGCACGGGATAATGAGTGAATGTTGGTACGCCGCATTCATCAAGGTAACTGCGAAGTCTGTCGCGGTGCGCAGTAGTGACGACAAACAGGTGAGCGTTGCTCTTGCCGGTCTGGGCCTGCAGCCCGATCGGCAATTCACGAAAGGCTTCTCGGTATTTTTCCGCAATGGCGCGCCGCCTGCCGTTCCATTCATCAAGTCTTCGGAGGTTGAGGCGGAGAATTGCTGCATGCAGCTCATCGAGGCGGCTGTTTTCGCCAAGGATCTTCGATGAGTAATTCTCACGTTGTCCGTAATTGCGCAGCAGCCTCGACGCTTCAGCTATGGTGGCGTCCGAGGTCACAAGCATTCCTCCATCGCCATAAGTTGCAAGGTTCTTCGTGGGATAAAAACTGAACGCGGCGGCCATGCCAAACGAACCGCATCGGCCCCAACTCGCATCGCTGCCATGTGCCTGGGCCGCATCTTCGAGAATGGGAAGGCCGGCTTTCCCAATCTGCTTCAGGCGCGCGGGCATTCCGTACAAATGCACGGGAATGACAGCCTTCGTCCGCGAAGTTTTTCTCTCCAGACACTGCTCAGGAAGGATGTTGAAGTCATCCAAAGAGATATCAACAAACACCGGTCTTGCACCCATGGCGGCGACCGACATCGCCGTCGCGGCTGCGCTCACGGCGGGTACCAGAACGTCGTCGCCCGGCCGGACGCCGATGGCCCGCAGACCGATTTTGAGTGCGTCCGTCCCCGAACCCACACCGATTCCTCTGGCCGCTCCGCAATATCGCGCGAATTCGTCCTCGAACGTCTCAACCAATGGACCGAGAATGTAGCGGCCGCCGGATAGCACGCTACCAATAGCATTGTCGATCTCATCGCGAAGCGATTCGTATCTCAATCGAACGTCATTGAAATCCATGGCTCACAACTTCGGTATGATTTGACGCCATCAATCGAAAAATCCTGTTCTGGCAGATAGTAGCGGCCGATTCGCCAATTCATGAACCACTGATCGACGTACGCGTCAGTGGTAATGATGAGGGATGGGCGATCTTTCGGAGCAAAATTCTGAATCTCCCTCAGGGTTGAACGGGTCGTTTCGTCCAGGTATCGCACCCGCCCGATCGACGCTTCGAAAGATCCAAACAGAATTGCGTTTTTTATCGAAGGGGTCCGGTTCGGGTCATTAACTGCGGCCGGCAGCGGGTTCAATAGGGAAAACAGGGCAAGATGGGGGCGCAGCGGCTCATCCAGACTGGCATGCCAGAAGACCGGGTTTACGAGCAGAAGAACCCACAGGGAGAGGCTATGCGGCGGGGTTGCTCCTCTTTTTAGCGCTGGGAAGTTCAGTAGCTCGGGGGAACCGTTCTTCGCTGGGGGACTTCCATTCTGTTGTGAGTCTGGGATGGTTTGGGCAATCGGGAAATTTCGCTCCTTCAACGAGCACAATTTCGAAGCCGCAGCACAGGCTCTTGTAAACCCCAAACTTTTTATTGATCTCACCGTTCTGTGCCATTTGGTAGAACCCGCCCTGTGAATTGCATGCTAAATGCCAGCCTGAGCATGCTTCCCAATCAATAGGTTAAACACCGTACAAAAGCCTGCAGCAAACGGACGCGGGAAATTTCGACTTGCCGGCGTGGAATTATGGTGCGGTGGCAGACGTTTGCCCACGCCCGGAAGCAAGTCGTGCGCCCGCCAGTTGTGCGATGGCAGCCAGCGTCGTCTGTGCGGCATTCAAGCCAAGCCGGAAGTCTTTGTCGCTGTAGGTGGCATACAGGTCCGATGGTTGATGCCACTGCGGATCCCACCCGTTGCCGATCTGTGTTCCGCGTTCGTTCTCGCGGAGGCTGATCGAAGGGACGAGGTCCTGAAATGGAGTCGAATCGGTATTGGTCATATGGCTGCCGACCGAAGCCGGATAATCCGTCGCGTATTTCTCGTTGGCCTTCTCGAAGACCCAGGCGAGCGACTGTGATTCGGCCGCCATTTTCGAGTTGATCTGAAACTCGATGTTGACATCGGCTTCAGGACGCTGCTCTTTGCTGAGGGTGCCGTCCGGCCGCGGCATCCCATGATCAAACAGCATCATGTCGTGCTGGACCATGCCAAGCCACCTCGGCTCCGGATATCTTTCAGATCCCGGCGGATCTTCCTTGCCTTGAAGATTCCTTCGCTGATCCACGTAAGAACGCGCGCCATTGAGACCGGTTTCTTCGTTGTTCCAGAGGATGAAGCGGATCGATCGATCGGTCTCGACATCGGGGCTGCTCAACACGCGGGCGACTTCCATCACGAGCGCTGTGCCGGAGCCGTCGTCGTTTGCCGCTTCACCCCAACCATGGCCATCCATGTGCGCGCCAAGGATATACATTTCCTCGGGATGCGTGACACCGATCTTCGTACAGTAGACCTCTTCGCGCGGACCCGGCACCGAGGGCTCACGGTTGAGCTCGCGCAATTTTGCATTTCGCTGTTTCACCGGGTCTGTGTTCACGCCCGTAGGCACCCGTACTCCCCGCGGCCGACCTCCTCCCGCAGCGGTGTTCGGCGGCAGATTCGCTCGGGAGCGTGCCTCCGGCTGGTAATTGTAGGTTAGCCGTTCGGTATTGATACATCCATAACTCTTCAGTTGCTGCTCGATCCAATCGATGGCTCGGCGGTTGCGCTCCGTTCCCTCGCGCCTGTCCCCGAACTGGGTGAGCCCTTTGATGGTGGCTTTGTATTTTTCGAGCTCCAAACGGTCCACAAGAAGCTTCACTGGATCTTGTGCAAACGCAGGCGTAGCCAAAATGGTGATGAGAAAAAGCCTGACGATATGCTGTTGCATGGATAGTTATATATCACGAACTCGTCCCTCTCCCTCTGGGAGAGGGTAATTTCGCGATTTTGTCATAAGCTTATTTCATGTTGAGACAGAAATGGGGATCCGTCGTTTGTCCCTCATGCCGCAATCTCGTGGGCGTCAATGACGAGCGATGCTTTACGTGCGGACGGTGGAATCCGGGATTATGGGGATTTGCGCCGCTGCTGAGCCGTTTGGGACGTGATCTCGGATTCACGCAATTTGTGATGTGGAGTTGCATCATTCTCTACTTGTTGACGCTGGCCTTCGACGTCCAAGGTGTGAGTACGGGCGGCTTCAACTTCCTCGCCCCCAGCGGCCGGAGTCTTTTCGTTTTTGGGGCCAGCGGTGTGATTCCGGTCTTTCGCGCCGGACGATGGTGGACGTTTTTAACCGCGGGCTGGCTCCATGCCGGAGTTTTACACATTCTCTTCAATATGATGTGGATCCGGCAGCTCGCGCCGGCCGCGTCGGAAATGTACGGCCCGAGCCGCATGGTCATCATCTACACAATTGCAGGTGTCACAGGATTTGCTGCGAGCACGTTATCGGGCGCATTCATACCTTTCCTGGGGGGTGCCGGTTTCACGGTTGGGGCCTCTGCGCCGATCTTCGGCTTGCTTGGAGCTTTGGTTTTTTACGGCCGCCGGACCGGCAGCAGCATAGTGGGAGATCAGGCCAAATCCTGGGCCGTGGCCCTATTCATTTTTGGGTTCATTTTCCGTGGGGTCGACAATTGGGCGCACCTCGGCGGTTTCGCTGGCGGTTACGCGGCGGCGAAATTTTTGGATCCGCTGCAGCCAGAACGTCTGGACCATCTTGTGGCCGCGCTCGCATGTCTGGCGCTGACAGCAATAGCCATCATGTTCTCGATTGTGAATGCTCTGGGTTCTTTCCCGATATAGCGCACCGCGGCTTCGGTAAATTATGCCGTCCTTCGCTCCAGCCCGCCGCGTGTGGCGCCGGTTGTTTGAACCTGAGCCTCCTTGACCCGAATAGTTTGGTTGCGCATCCTCTTGCCGTTGAGGATATCGATTGCTTCATGGGTTTGGGTGTCGTCTTGAAGCTCGACGTATCCGAACGCAGGCGATAGTCCTGCCACGAGATCGTGCACAATGCGGATAGATCGCGTATGGAAACCGCGGGACTCCACCCATTCTTGAAGCTCACGCTCTGAGCAGTTGTAGGGAATATTGACGAGGAACAACTTGGACATCTTGCTTGCCTCTTTACGCCACGCCAATCGGCCGGCTGATATTTCAGAACTACGCGGCTTCAGCCTTCTTCGCAGACTGCTTTCGAATCTTCCAATGTTGGAATGGGTAGATGTGACCACACTCAGGGCACTGCCATGAAATGGGTAGATGTGACCACACTCAGGGCACTGCCATGATCCCTTCTGAGGATCGGCATCGCGCTCGTGAACCATCTCCACAATCAAATGACAGTGCAGGCACATCGTTGGCCTGCTGTAGACGAATTGGGGCGAACTACTCTTTCGCACGGTTCGATCCCTCCTTGAGATTTTTGTTAGTGAGCAATTCGGCTTCCGCTTGCCGTAGTGCTGATGAATCAACGCACTCCTTAGACGGAAGCGCCGTGTATCGGGTAGAAATTTCCTGAGGACAGGAGAAAACCCTCTCCTTCTGAAGAAAATGCCTGTACTTGATCCGATGCGGTTGGCCGGCGGCTGTACCTAAACGAGAGCGACGGTCGGCTTCGTAGTCGGAGTAATTCCCTTCGAACCACACGACTTGGCTGTCGCCCTCAAACGCGAGAATGTGCGTCGCGACGCGATCGAGAAACCACCGGTCGTGGCTGATGATGACCGCGCATCCGGCGAAATTCTCCAGTGCTTCTTCAAGAGCCCGCAGTGTGTTTACATCGAGATCATTCGTCGGCTCGTCAAGAAGCAGCACATTGGCCCCTTGCTTCAGCGTCTTCGCCAAATGCACTCGATTCCTCTCACCGCCTGATAGGTTTCCGACTTTCTTTTGCTGATCGCTACCTGAAAAGTTGAAACGCGCAACATAGGCGCGCGAGTTCACTTCGCGGGAACCGAGTTTAACAGTATCGAATCCATCCGAGATTTCCTGCCATGCCGTCTTTTCCGGGTCGAGCAGGTCTCGGCTTTGATCCACGTACGCAAGCTTCAGGGTGTCGCCTAGGCGAATGGATCCGGCATCCGGTTTCTCCTGTCCGGTGATCAGACGAAACAACGTCGTCTTACCAGCGCCATTGGGGCCAATGACTCCAACGATTCCGCCCGGAGGCAAACCGAAGTTCAGGTCTTCAAAAAGTAATCGGTCGCCGTATGTTTTCTTCAAACCTAGAGCCTCGATGACAACCTGACCAAGCCGAGGCCCAGGCGGAATGTAAATTTCCAGATCTTGCGCCCGGCGTTCGGTCTCCTGACTGAGCAATGCTTCATAAGAATTGATGCGCGCCTTCCCTTTGGCGTGGCGTCCTTTGGGCGACATGCGAATCCATTCCAATTCGCGCTCCAGTGTTTTCTGGCGCTGCGTTTCGGTTTTATCTTCCTGCTGAAGCCGGATTCGCTTTTGCGCGAGCCACGAAGAGTAATTGCCTTCCCATGGGATTCCATGGCCGCGTTCTAATTCCAAAATCCATCCTGCGACATTGTCGAGGAAGTATCGATCGTGGGTCACGGCAATAACCGTACCTTCATATTGCTGGATGTGATGTTCGAGCCACGCCACAGACTCCGCATCAAGGTGATTCGTCGGTTCATCCAAAAGCAGAATGTCCGGCTTCTGAAGCAGCAAACGGCAAAGGGCAACACGCCGCTTCTCGCCGCCGGACAAAATCGAGACACTTGTTTCCGGCGGCGGACATCGCAGCGCGTCCATGGCCATTTCAAGGCGGGAGTCGAGATCCCAGGCTTGAGCGGCATCTAACCTTTCCTGAACCTTTCCTTGCTTCTCCAAAAGATCAGACATCTCTTCGTCAGACATGGGATCGGCGAATTTGGCGTTGATCTCATCGAACTCACGCAACAGAGCCACGATCGGCTGGACACCTTCTTCGACGATCTCGCGGACGGTCTTTGCGGGGTCGAGTTGCGGTTCCTGTTCGAGAAAGCCGATCGTGAACCCCGGCGACACGGCCGTCTTGCCCTGGAAGTCTTGATCGACGCCGGCCAGAATCCTCAACAGCGTGCTCTTTCCGGATCCGTTCAGACCGATAACGCCGATCTTCGCTCCATAAAAATAAGAGAGATAGATGTCCTTCAGAACGGCCTTCTTATCGAAGTACCGGCTTACTCCAACCATGGAGTAAATGACTTTGTTCGGAACCGTGCTCATCCGGAGGGACTATCTGGATCTAAAACGTGCCAGCGCCTGTTGCTCAGACTCGTGGACGTCAAATACGGTATACAATTTTGCGAACTGAAGCAGGTCGGTGACCTGGCGCCCGGGATTGCTGAGCTTCAGTTGGCCCCAAGGCTTCCGCTCTTTGCCTTCACACTGCGGACAGGCGTCCCAGTTGCCTTCGTCGTCTTTGAAGACTGTCGCGCCGCACGCCGCACAGATCATCTGCTCAACGGTGCCCAATGCCATGATCAGCTCACCAAGCCCGCTACTGTCCACATAGGAAAGATCTTTCAGATTGAGCAAAATCTTGTTGTGTCCTTTGGCAATTTCGTCGCGAATCGTCTCGCGCAGACTCGTGAGCGCCTCGCCTGCGGTGAACTTACCCGCGAGATCGATGATAAGCACAGAGTCTACGCGTCTTGTGGTTACCTTGAAATCCATACGGATCCACCCTCTCCCAGAGGGAGAGGGCACTATTCTACCGCTTCTCGAGCACCCATTCGATGATCGCTTCAAGAATCGCATCCGGATCGATGCGTTCAGCCTCGCCTTCGAAATTCAAAATCACCCGATGGCGCAGCGCAGGCAAGACCACATGCCGTATATCTTCGCAAGCGACTTCGGACCGGCCGCCGAGCAGCGCTCTCACTTTGCCTCCGATGATCAGAGCCTGCGCGCCGCGAGGGCTGGCGCCATACCGTAAATATTTCTTTGTCTGTTCGTGCGCAAGAGAAGTCGTCGGCTGCGTGGCCATAACAATACGGATGGCATAATCCTGGACGGTCTCGGAAATCGGCACGGCCAGCGCGACTTCGCGGAGCTGAAGAATCTTTTCCGCATCCCACACGCGCTCGACAGTGGGTTCGTCGAGGTAGGTTGTGCGGTCGAGAATCATGTGAATATCCTCCACACCGGGAAAATTCATACGGAGCTTGATGAAGAAGCGATCCAGTTGCGCTTCCGGCAGCGGATAAGTCGCTTCCAGCTCCAGCGGATTCAGTGTTGCCAGTACGACAAATGGCAATTCAAGTTTATAGGTCTGCTTGCCGACGGTGACGGTCTTCTCTTGCATTGCTTCCAGCAGCGCCGATTGGGTCTTGGGAGTCGCGCGATTGATCTCATCGGCAAGAATGATGTTGGCGAAGACCGGACCCGGCTGGAAGTCGAGGAACTTATCGCCGTGCTCGTTTTCCTGAACGACGTTGGTCCCGACGATATCGGCCGGCATCAGGTCCGGAGTGAACTGGATTCGCGAAGATCGCAGGTGCAGCGCATCGCTCAAGGTCTGAACCAGCTTGGTCTTTCCCAGGCCAGGCACTCCTTCCAGCAGCACGTGGCCTTTTCCAAGGATGGCCATCAAAATGTCATCGATCACATCGGAATATCCGACAATGACCTTCGAAATTTCCTGATGCACCCGGCGGAATTCCGACTGGAACGAATCCATCTGGCGTTCAAGATCCGAAACGGTATTAGCCATTACTCTCTCCTGCCTGAACGTTATATCAGAAAGATGTGAATGAATTGAAATTGGGTAAACTGGAGGGATGATCATATTCGGACACCGTGGCGCGCCAGGTTATCCGCGGTTCGGGGAAAACACCGCGGTTTCGTTCAGAAAAGCTTTGGAGTGGAGCGCGACGGGGCTGGAGTTCGATGTCCGCCGGTGCGCGGATGGGCAGCTGGTGGTCATTCATGACGAGACGATTGACCGCACCACGAACGGGAGAGGCCGCGTGGCGGATTTAACTTACGACGAACTCTCCAAGTTCGATGCGGGATTCGGCAGCCCGATCCCGCGGCTGGCCGATGTGCTGGACGAATTCGGAACCCGATGCCTGCTGAATATCGAAGTGAAAGAAACCGGAATTGCCGACGACGTCAAAAAACTCGTCCTCGAACGCCGGCTTGAACGGCACGTCATTCTCTCTTCGTTTCAATGGCAAGAGCTTAAGGGCGCGTTCCCCAAAATTCCGCTAGGGCTCTTGAGCTCGAAACTGGCGGATCTCATCTCAGCCGCGCGTCAGCTGCACGCGAGGGCCATTCATCCTCACAAAGACATTGTCACTCCAAGTCTCATCGAGGCCGCCCGCGACGCGAAGCTGCAAATCCACGTCTGGACCGTCAACGACCCTGCCGAGATTTCAAGATTTCGGAGCCTCGGCGTGGACGGGATCTTTACCGACTTTCCAGAGAGATGTTCGACGCTGGTATCGTAGGCGGGGGAGGCATCGTCGGCTGCGCTATAGCGCGCGAGCTTGCCGGCCACGGCCTTTCTGTTGCAGCGATCGAGAAGCATCCAACAGCCTGTCAGGAAACCTCAGCTCTCAACAGCCGTGTCATCCACTCGGGATTCCACGAAATTCCGGGTACGCTCAAAGCCGAACTGGCCCGTGAAGGCAGCCGGTTGATCATTCGCTACGCGGAGGAGCGCGGGGTCAAGCTGCTCCGAACGGGCATGCTTATCGCCATTCCACACGGCAGTATTCGCGCGGGATTGTGGCGTGAAACCGGCGCTCTGTGGAAGATGTGGGCGCAGGGCAGGCAGCAAAAGATTCCCTTTCGGGTCGTGCTGACGGCCGCTGGCGTCCAGCGTATCGCGCCGATTCAAGCGATGAGCGGCATCTTCATTCCGTCTGTCTGTGTTATCGATCTTGAAACGCTTATGCAGCTCCTCCTCAACGACGCGAAAACAGCCGGAGCGCAGTTTTTTTTTGGCAGCGAGGTTATTGGAATCGATGTCCAGGCGGCGCATCACGTGATACATACGATTCGCGGCGCCATCGAAGCGCGCACTCTGATCAATTCCGCGGGACTTGCCGCGCACCAGATTTCGCAGATGGCCGGCGGTCCCAAGTACGACATCGAATTCGTTCGCGGCGACTACTATGAGATGAAGGGTGGAATCGAAAGATGGGGCATCCGCACTCTTGTCTATCCCGCAATGCCGCCGCGGTCGCGGTCAAAAGGCATCCACTTCGGCCCTCGTACAGATGGACGGTTGTACATTGGCCCAAGCGCGACACCGCTATCCGAACCCGCTCCGAAGCCCGTCTTTCTTGAAGCTGCCCGGCAGTTTCTTCCGCAAATTTCCGATGACGATCTCGAGTGGTCCTACGCGGGCGTGCGTTCAACGCGCGCGGCCGAAAACGGAAAATCGGATTTCACGATCTGCTTGGAACGTCAGACGCCTCCCTTCATCAACCTCATCGGCATCGATTCGCCCGGCCTTTCGGCAAGCATGGGGATTGCGCGGTACGTGGCGGAAATGATCCTTCGACGATCCGTGCCGATGGCGCAATAATCGACCTGCGCCCGGAAACCTGATTACGCTGTCAGTTTGCGAGCTTTTTCGACGGCGGCGGGTTCCTCGGCGTAAATCTCAAATATGGTATGGAGGCGGGTAATTTCGAAGAGCCTCTCGACCCGTTTGCTCGGATTCAACAGTGTCAGATGACCGTTCTTGTTCCGGATCGATGTCCAGATCGAGACGAGTTGTCCCAAGCCGGAACTGTCGATGTAGTCTACGCCGGCGAGATTCAAAACAAAACGCTGCTGGCCATCGCCCAAAAGGTTATTCATCAGATCGCGCAGTGGCAGGTCAAGGATCCACAGGCGGCCCGTGAGATCCAGGACTGCAACATCGGAAACAGTGCGCTGTTTGATGGTCAGAGCCATGAGCTAATCTGGTCCGATTCTATACCGTTCGTCAACAATTCCCTAGGCAGCGGCTGGCAATGGCCGCGACCGCTGCATCGGTTGCCGCTTCTCCATAATGGCACAAGCCAGAATGCATACTTGACTTAATCCATCAAGTTAGTCTATAACTCCTCTTCAAGGAGGGCGGTTGCCGTCGGATTCGCTATACCCCGTCGTCGGATTGATTGTCGGCCTGATCGTGGGGCTTACCGGTGTGGGCGGTGGATCGCTCATGACGCCGGCTTTGGTTTTCCTTTTCAAAATTCCTGTGGATATTGCCGTCGGTACGGATTTGCTCTTCGCCTCACTGACCAAAATTGCCGGTGTCACCGCTCATAGCGCCCGCGGGAATGTCCATTGGGGCATCGTGATGCGGCTTGGTGCCGGGAGTCTGCCGGCATCGATTGCGACGATTTTTCTGATGAGCCAACTGAAGGCCCACGGCAAGCCGCTGGATGGAATTATCCTTCCGTTACTAGGAATTTCGCTGGTAGTTACGGCGAGCGCGGTCCTTTTGCGCAAGCGCATTATCTGGGCTGGCGGAGAGCTGTTCGGCTTGAGCGAACAAGTATCGAACCTTCTTGCCGTCCTTGTCGGGATCGTTCTGGGAGTCACGGTAACGCTTCCGAAGCTTCGGGGAGCGGAGGTGGTCGGCTCGGATCTAGCGCATGCGATTCCGCTCGTGACAATAGCGGGCCTTGGGCATCTGCAACTCGGAAATATCGATTATCGTGTCTTGCTGGGTTTGCTGCTGGGTTCAGTCCCGGGTATCTACATTGGAAGCACCCTCAGCAGCAGGTTGCCCGAGGTGATAATGCGCCGTATTCTCGCTTGTGTCCTTCTGGTGATCGGCATCGCCTGCGTCGTTGGAGGTTAGAGTTGTAATGGACCTCGGCCGTAAGACGCGCGAACTGATCTCAAATCTCGAACGAATCGAACGAAACCAATCTCCGACTGCATTTGCGTGCAGCTTTGGCGCCGAAGACATGGTCATTCTCGACGCGATTGCTAAGAACGCACGAGCAATCCAGGTCTTCACGTTGGATACGGGGCGGCTTCCCGAGGAAACACACGCCCTCATGGAGACGGCGCGAAATACATACTCGATAACGATTCCGACATATTTTCCCGACGCCGTTGCCGTTCAGACATGGGTTGAACAGAATGGCCCAAATGGCTTTTTCAAGAGCATCGCTCAGCGCCGCCAGTGTTGCCATATTCGAAAGGTCGAGGCGCTAAAGCGGGCATTGACTGGAAAGAAGAGCTGGATTACGGGGCTCCGGCGGGAGCAATCGGCGGGCAGGCAGACGCTGGAGTTTGAGGCTTGGGATGAGGCGAACGGCCTGATCAAAATCAATCCCCTCGTGGAATGGACGAGCGATGATGTTTGGGTTTACATCAAGACGTACGGCGTTCCTTACAACGCGCTGCATGACCGCGGGTATCCAAGTATCGGCTGCGCGCCCTGTACTCGAGCGGTCGAGCCCGGTGAAGACAGCCGCGCCGGACGATGGTGGTGGGAATCGAGTTCCAGAGAATGCGGGCTGCATGTGGTGGATCGCCTCCTAAGTTAGGAGGGGAGTTAATAGGACCTATGACGCACAACTGGACTCATCTTCGCGAGCTTGAAAGCGAATCGATTTATATTTTGCGGGAAACGGTTGCGCAGTTCCGGAATCCGGTGTTGCTGTACTCGGTGGGCAAGGATTCGAGCGTGTTGGTTCATGTGGCTCGCAAGGCGTTTCACCCCGGACCGCTTCCGTTTCCTCTGCTTCATGTCGACACGGGTTACAAATTCAAAGAGATGCTCGAATTCCGAGAGCGCTTTACGACGGAGATCGGAGCACGGCTCATCGTGCATCGTAACGATGATGCCATCGCGGCCGGCGCTCACCCGCTCAAACTGGGCGTCGCGCGATGCTGCGGCCAATTGAAGACGGCGGCGCTTCTTCACGCGCTCGACAAATACCAATTTGATGCGGCAATCGGCGGCGCGCGCCGTGAAGAAGAGCGCTCACGGGCCAAAGAGCGGGTCTTTTCGCTGCGCGATACATTCGGCCAATGGGACCCACGCCGGCAGCGTGCGGAATTGTGGTCCCTTTACAGCGGAGCGATTCACGAGGGCGAGACAATGCGGGTATTCCCGCTCTCGAATTGGACCGAGCGGGATATCTGGCAATACATCGTTCAGGAAAAGATTCCCGTCGTCCCGCTCTACTATGCGCAAGAGCGGTTAGTCGTGCGCCGCAACGGCACGCTGATTCCGGCCAACGACAGCATCCACCTCAAGGATGGTGAAGTTCCGGAGAGGATGTGGGTGCGTTACCGCACACTGGGTTGCGCGCCCTGTACCGGGGCCATCGAGTCCCGCGCGACGACTCTCGAAGAAATTGCAGCGGAGACGGGAGCAGCCAAAATCAGCGAGCGCTCCACGAGAATCATCGATCATGGCACGAACACCATGGAAGACAAAAAGCGGGAAGGATACTTTTGAGCGGCAACGTTCTTCGGTTCACTACGGCCGGCAACGTCGACGATGGCAAATCCACTCTGATCGGCCGCTTATTGGTTGAAACTCAGGGCGCATTTGAAGACCAGATCGAAGGCGCGAAGCGCGAAAACGAAAGGCGCGGCGGCAAAGGCATCGATTTCTCTCTGCTGACCGACGGCCTGCGCGCGGAACGGGAGCAAGGCATTACGATTGATGTTGCTTACCGCTATTTTGCAACTCCTAAAAGAAAGTTCATCATCGCGGATGCGCCCGGGCACGAGCAATATACGCGCAACCTTGTGACCAGCGCGAGCACCAGCGATGTGGCCCTCATCCTCATCGATGCGCGTCATGGGATGCTGACCCAGTCGCGGCGCCATGCCTTCATCGCGCACCTGCTAGGAATTCGCCATTTCATTGTCGCGATCAACAAAATGGATCTCGTCGACTACCGGCGAGAGCACTACGAAGAAATCCGGAAGGATTTTACGACTTTCATCGATCGTTTGGGCGGAGCGGCAATCTATTGTGTTCCGATATCCGCCCTCAAAGGCGATCTCGTCACAAAATCCAGCACGCGCATGCCGTGGTATACGGGGCCGAGGCTTCTCGAACTGCTCGAATCCATCGAAGTCGACGATCAGCAACACAAGCTTCACTTCCGCTTTCCGGTTCAATTGGTGAGCCGCCCGCCCGCGTCTCCGGGCTTGCCCGATTTTCGAGGTTACATGGGACGCGTGGTATCCGGATCGATTCGTGTTGGCGACCATGTCGTGCTGTTGCCTTCTCGCGCGCGAACCACGGTCACAGGAATCGTGACGCACGATGGTCTTCTTCAAGAGGCATTCGCCCGTCAATCCGTTACGTTGACGCTGGCCGACGATCTCGACGTTGGGCGCGGAGATATGATTTCCTGCGAGCCACAGCCACCACAGGTCCGGACGGAATTCAAAGCGACGTTGTGTTGGATAAGTGAACAGGAGCTGCATTTGAATCAGCGGTATACCCTGCGCCACACAACGAAAACGGTTCGCGCCATCATCGGTGAGATCAATCACCGGCTGAACGTGAACACGCTTGAGTGTGAATCGCCCATATCGGAACTTCAGACTAACGACATCGGTCAGGTGAGAATCAAGACACTTCAGCCGGTGGTATGCGACCCCTACAGCGTGAACCGCCAGACCGGCGGCTTCGTCCTCATCGATGAGAACAACGATACGGTTGCGGCGGGAATGATTGAAGAGAAGTAGCCACAAAAAAGGACAAGAAGTCACAAAAAACTTTTGTGACTTTTTGTGGCTAAAACCTAGGTCCGGGCGGCGACAGACTTCAGCTTGAGCAGCTTTTCCGCGTTGCCTCTGTAGATCTTGTCCTTCTGTTCTTTGGTCAGATCGAGCGCTTCCACACATTTGATGGTCTCGCGCGCATAGAGCCCCGGCGCCGGCTCAAACGGCATATCAGAGGCGAAGACGACATTTTCCAGGCCGAAGAATTCGAAGCCGCACTTTGTTGCCGGACCCGCGCCAAACAGCGCCGTATCGGCGTAAAAATTCTTGAAGTAATCGACGGGACGCTTCTTCATGGACTTCAGCAACGAAACGTAGTCCACATCTGAAGTCCTCTTGCCGAGCTGATCCCATCCGTATCCGACACGGCCTTCGAAGTACGGGATCATACCGCCCATGTGGTGTGTGATGATTTTCAAGTTTGGGAGCTTGTCGAAGTAACCTGCAAAGACGAGCCGAGCCATAGCCACGCTCGTCTCGTAGGGCCATCCGAACGTCCACCAGATTTCATACAATGACTTCGTTTCCGTCTGGTAATCCGGAAAATCGGCGCCGCGCGCGGGATGCATCCAGATCGGGATATCCCGGCGGACGGCCTCCTGAAATAGAGGCAGGAATTCCGGAGCGTCGAGCGGCTTGCCGGCCGCGTTGGAGTATATCTGAACGCCAAAGGCTCCAAGTTGATCCACCGCGCGTTCCATTTCTTTGAGCGCGGCATCCGGATTATTCATCGGCAGAGACGCCGCAAATCCCAAAAATCGATCGTATTTTTGGACGAGTTCCGCGAGGCCATCATTGCCTTCACGTGCCAGTTGCGGTGACTTCTCGGGTCCGGCGAGGATTTCCAATGGCGGGAGAGGAAGCGTCAGCACCTGGACATAGTCACCAAACTCGTCCAGGATTCGGAAGCGGGAATCCACATCGACGATGGTCTGAATGTTCGCGACCCGTTTTCCGATGTCTTTGCCGCCCGAGCCTGCGTTGATGTACCTGTCGAAAAACTTCTTCGGAAAGAGATGATTGAAAATATCGATTTTCATGATGTTTCCTTATCGGGCTTTAAAAAACGAACTGCCGCCGCAGCCAGTGTTGCAATTAAAGCCGGCACGGCAGCGGCCCAAAACACGCGCCGAGCGCTGCCTCCGTAGGATAATAAAATGCCGCCAAGAATCGGCCCGAGAATCGAACCGACTCTCCCGATCCCCAACGACCAGCCCACACCCGTCGAACGAATCGGCGTGGGATAAAAATCCGCGCTCAAGGCATTGGACACAGTCTGGCCGCCGATCACCCCCATGCCCGACGCGAATACCGTCACCACCAGCAAAGGAACCGACGCTCCGGCCTCGCCGATCAACAGGATGAAAATGGCCGCGGCAAAATACGTCATTGCCAACGTGCCGAACGACAAGCGCCGGCCTAGCGTGCCGGCCAACAAAAGAGCGCCAACCAATCCACCGATCTGAAATAAAGACGTGACCAGACTCGCCGTCTCCACTTCCATACCCGCATCGTTCATGATGGTCGGAAGCCAGTTATTCAGGAACCACAGATTGAGAAGGTTCATGAAGAACATCGTCCATAACATCAACGTAACGGCAGCGCGCCCATCAGTGAAAAGCTGCCCAACAGAAAACGAGCCGGACTGATGTTCATCGGCTCCGACGATAAAGTCATCGGGCACGGCCATGCCCGGCATAATGCGGGACAGATATTCCGAAACCTTTCTCTGATGGCCTCCTTTAAGGACGAGGAAGCGAATCGACTCCGGCAGAAGGGCGATCAGAAGAATAGCGACAACGACCGGTATCGTGCCGCCGACGAGAAATACCGACTGCCAGCCGAACTGGCGGATAACGGCGGCCGCAACCCAGCCGGCAACGGCCGAGCCGAAGGAAAAACCGCAAAACATCGTCATGACGGCGGCATTTCGCGTTCGCTTCGGCATGTATTCCGAGGTCAGGGCGATTGCATTCGGCATGGCACCACCCATGCCGAATCCGGTAAACACCCGGAAAGCCGTAAGCTGCGCAACCGAAGTTGCCGTGGCCGTGAGCAATGATCCTACGCCGAATGCAAGCGCGCACGTAACCAGTACAGGTTTGCGTCCAAAGCGATCCGCGAGAGGACCAAAAATCAGAGCTCCAATCATCATCCCGAACGTTCCGCTCGAAATCACGGAACCTAGAGCAACCCGCGCAATGTGAAGCTGCGCGCTGAGCGCCGGCGCAACGAAGCCCATCACCTGAGCATCGAAACCATCGATGAAGACGACCATGGCGCACATCGAGGCGACCAGCAGTTGATACCTGGTGAATGGCTGCTCATCGATGAATTGGCGTACGTCCAGGACGGCTGTCTGTCTCAAGATGGCGTAACTATACCAAAAAACGGAGGGTATCTATGGCCACAAAAAGGCACAAAAGACTGAAATGCTTTCTGTGATTTTTGTGCCTTTTTGCGGCTATTTTTTACTGCTTCCTACTTGCACACAAAGTTCGCCGCGTCATCGATACTTCCCGATCCCTTGTACTGCGCAATCTTCGGGTACGCGCAGAGCGGCCTCGTGCGATCCACCTTGCCGTTTGTGGAGTGGGACGCAATGATTTGATCGGGGGCCGTTCCTTTTTCCACCCATTGTTCGAGCGTGCCCACTTTATCGAACACGTTCGGGCCCTCGCCGCCGCGGCAGTGACCCATTCCAGGCTCCAGGAATAGCCGAATATTGTTTGAAGTTTTCGAGGCACCACCCATCGTACCGACGACGCTCTCGTAGTATTTGATGGTATTCAGCGTCGCCACTTGCGGATCCGACCAGCCGTGATATAGCAGCAGTTTTCCATTGTGCGCGAAGAACTCCTTAAGATCGGGGTCCGTCGCGTTCATCACGTTATTTTCCGGCTTTTCGGCACGCTCGATGCCCTTATCAAAGTCGAACGTGCGCCAATCCCAGTGCGGATCCTTGTAAACGACATACTTGTAGTGATCAAAAATGTTGGCGGATGGATCCGGGCCGGCAGCTTGTATGCCCCAACCGAGTTCCGTACCAGGAACCAAAGAAGGAAAGAGTTCCTTACCGGTCCGCGGATTCTTGCCGGGCGAGTAAATCTTTCTGGCGGCTTCCACTTGAGGAGCAGTCAGACACGAAGCGTTGTCCTCAGCTTTACAAAGCAGGACCTTCGGATCGAACTTACACAGCCGCGGATCTTCGATAAGACCATCCTTGACTCCGTCGAGCGCATCACACGACTTGAGTGCGGCTTCATGGATGGCTGGATATTTGCTGGTTGGGATGTAACTGTCCTTATCCTTCAGCGCGGCCGATGCGATCCACAAAGGCATCGCCGTGCGGTTAGCGGGCGCTCCGGCGATGATGCCATCGTAGTCATTCGGGAACATCTGAGCTTCCTTTAGTCCTTGCCGGCCGCCGGTGGAGCACCCGTTCCAATAAGAAAATTGCGGAGGATTTCCGTAAAACGCCTTGATGAGGAGCTTCGATTTGACGGTCATCTCATGTTCCGATCGATAGCCGAAATCGACGAGCTTCTCCTGATGGCCAAGCGCGAAGCTGCCGCTGCCTCCAACGTGTCCGGTATCGGTGGAGCTTGTGGCGTACCCGCGGGCAAGCGCTTCGGCCATTGCCGAATAGCTGATCACACCCGCCCAGCCGCCGTTCCCGACCGCCTGGTATTTGCCGTTCCAGTTTCCCATGGGTAGCCACACTTCGATCTTGATATCGGAGTCACTCGAGGGCCTCAAGGTTGCGACGACACGGCAGAACGTAGGGAGTTGCGGGAAAACCGCGTTCTCTTGTGCCGCGCCTCGTCCAGCTTCAGGCAGTGAAAACTGTCCCGCCGCGACGGCCTGGGCTGATGTGATGGTTGCGTTCTCCAGCGAAAGCGATTTCAAGCTCTCGCAGGTGGCAGCAGCAACCGGTGCGGGGGCGAATGCGACCATCGTGACGGCAAGCACTAATAAAACGAAACTGAAACTACGCAAGCTCATTGTTCACTCCTTAGACCGCCGCTACAGTTCAGCCATTGAAGCGGAATCATACCACGCGCCGGACTACGCTCAGGATCAGGGGCAGCCGGAGACACACTGGGCATCGCTGTCAAATTCCATCGTGATGCCGCTACGCGGAACGTAGGCCTGAACCGTCCGTGGCGGTATGAATCTGTCGCGCACGTCATTGAACTGCGACAGGCGCAACTCCGATACCAGGTTGATGAACTGTTCCGTGCGAGTTCCGCTGTTCACATTTCCGCCAGTTGTCGCCACCTCATTTGCGTGTGAAGGTATGACTGCTGCCGGCTGGATCAAGCTAACGGCAAAGGCGGCTTCGGGAGGACCCGTGGTGAAGCTATCGCCGATGTTGATGACAACTAAATTCACGCCTATGTTCTTAAGGATGGAATCCATCTCGTGGGTCCAGCCGGTGTCCCCCGATAAGTACACCTTCAGTCCGTTTGTAAAGGTAATGACAAAGCCCTGCGCGAGTCCCACAGACACGTTCACTCCATTTGCAGCGAGAAGTGTTCTGAGCTGATCGTTCAGGACTGTGAGCGGCGGCTCGCTCGGGTGTTCGGCGGTTACGGCATGGATCTCCACGCCTTGACTCGCTGAACTCAGCCTGACAGTTCTTTTGGCCCCGCTATTCAAGGGGGCCGTACAGGGCGATGTCAACGGAACCACCACCTCGTTTCCGAGGCCCGTCCCCGGACAACCCGCCGTTGCGGGTGTCCCCAATACGGCAGCAATCTTTGTCGCGATGAAACTCGCCAAAGTAGCGTTGGCGAACACGGCAGAATTTTTCGCCCCTGCAATTTCCGCGGTGATGCTATTCGGCGTCGGGATCGATGGGAAATTGCCGGCGCAGATGGCATTAGGGGCGTCGGGATTCTGATTCAAAACTACGGCGCCGAGATGATCGCCATGCGCATGGGTCACGAGAATGACATGAACAGTACCGAGCCGGGGGTCCCTGGGACCAGCTATGGAGTTTCCCGGATCATAGAGGATGCGTACACCCGTGGGATCTTCAAAGAGAAGCGCCCTATCCAGCGCACAAAAATCACCCGTACGCAGGCCAACCGGTGTGATCTTCACATTCTGTGCCTGAGCAACGGACGCAAACGCAATAAAAGCAACGAGGAGCATTACCGTCTGCCATTTTCGTTCCATCTTGGTTTCTCCTTATTGATAGTCGATTGGGCGCATCCCGTCATCTCGTCTTTGTGTAGGTGAAGACGACCCCGACAGTCAGAGTGCTTTGGTGGGATAGAAGTCTCCGGTCGTTGTTCCGTTCAAAGACAGCGCGGTCCGACCAGTCGTAACGATACTCACCGCGCAGGAACATGTTTTCGTTCATCAGGATGTCGGTGGTCAGCGTCCCTTCTTTCAGTGTCTGAGCTCTTCCAAGTTGGAACCCTTGCGGATCGTCATACCATTCGAAACGCGGCGCGATCCGGAGCTTTGACGTCGGGCTGGCTCGTCCATACACGGCAATGCCTTGCCACCGCACACGATTGCCGTTGAACCGGTCCATGCCGTAGTCGTAGTTCGCCATCAGGCTAACCTTCGGAGTGACGTCGACCAAGGCGATTGTATCGACCAGGTGTCTTACGGCGTCGGCGTTACGACCGCTCTGCTCCTTACCGACCGTGTAGTTTTGCGTGAAGGTGAGCTTCGATACCGGTTTCAACACCGCCTGTGCGCCGACAGTTTTTCCTGTGTTGTTATCCTCTACATTATTCCAGCCGTTCACGACAAAACCGGCCAGCGCGACCTTGTCGGTGGCTGTCCATGTCGTTCGTACGCCGAAGTGGTAATACGGTATTGCCCACGCAAACAATATCGAGCGGGAATAGTTCCAGTTGTCCTTCGTCTCGATGACCTCGGCGCCGTTCCAGGTTACGAATTTTCCGAAATCGACCTGGACTTTTTTGTGTGAAGCGGAAACATAAGCCTGCTGAAGGTACCGAAATACATCGGCTCCGGCCGGCTCCGTGGCGTGGATCCATGTGGCCGCGTCGCCAAATCCGACGTCAGCCCTATAGCCGACCGGCATCGTGTCGCCGGGCTTCTGCTCGACTGAGATCTCCGCGTAGTTCAGGCTGAACTGATTGTGCTTGAAATCGAAATTACGATACAGGTTCCTCTGGCTCTGCGGCTTGTTGAGGTTGTAACCGAAATAACCGTCAAGTGTGCCCACGAAGGTTTGGCAAAATCCGACACCTGCCAGAAGCAGAAACACCACGAGAAATTGCGCGATCATACTGTCTGCCTTTCGTTTTTTGTATTGAAGACCACTCAGGGGAAAACCGGCCGGAAAGCATGCCCGCGATGGCCGCTCACCTGCTGCCGCTTTTTCTCCGTTTCATTACTTCACTCTCGAGATGAAAAGGACTCCTGCCGACTTGAGCCTGCTTCGTGCCGGCTATTGGTGACGAACAGATGTTAGCGGCGAGCTTGGATTGCTTGTCGATCTTCTGTTCCGAAAAACGACGACATCCTAGACCAGCGCATTGCTCGGCCGCAATAAGGCAAACACCATAGGGGGGTCTAAGGTCCTGGGGTAAGTTTGCAACGAGCGCTCACCGCCTTTATTGCGGCTTCGGCTGCGATTAGACAGTCCCGTTCGGCGCACGTCGAAAATGATTCCCAATCGCAATGGCTAGCTATAAACTCTGCGTCAAAGTGGAAGGAGAGATTATATGCATCGTCGTGGATGGATCGTGGTTTGTTTTATAGTTTTCTCGCTGATGGCGGCGCAAGCTCAGGCTCCCAGCGCCCGCGATATTAAGCTGGTTGGCGACCGGTTCAAACCGCTGAAGTGGGATGAAATGACGCCCGCACAGAAAACGATGCTGGAACACCTGTTCGCGGGAGAGCGCCGCGGGGCGGGAGGTCCGTTCAACGTCTTGCTACGCAGCCCGGAGATGGGAGACCTCGCGCAGCAATTTGGCGCGTCGATGCGGTTTCATTCGTCATTGCCGAAAAAGCTGAATGAAATGGCGATCATCATCACGGCGCGACATTGGACCGCTCAATATGAGTGGACTGCTCATCGAAAAGCCGCGGCCGAAGCGGGGCTCAGCGAATCCATCATTCAGGCAATTGCGGCGGGTAAGCACCCGTCCTCGCTGGATCCCGCCGAAACGGTTGTCTACAATTTCGGCAATGAACTGCTGAACAGCAAACAGGTTAGTGATCCTGTGTTCAAGGCCGCTGTTGAGAAGTTCGGAGAGCGAGGTGTAGTCGATCTGATCGGGGTGATGGGCTACTACCAGCTCGTATCAATGCTGCTGAACGTGGACCGCTATCCACTTGCGCCGGGCGAGAAGCCGGAGCTGCAGGCGCTGAAATAGGTCACTCTCCTCCTAAGTTAGGAGGAGAACAACAAGACCTTGCCGGTGGTCCGCCTGCCGGCCAGGTCTTCGTGGGCTTTCCGAGCTTCGGCCAAAGGGAATGTGTGGCCGATCCGCACCTTCAATTCAGCTTTCCCGAGCCATTGAAACAGATCATTTGCGCGAGAGAGCACCTCTTCCCGCGTCGCTGCATAATGCGCGAGCGATGGACGCGTTAGGAAGAGCGATCCTTTCGCGACCAAAATCGCAGGATCCAGCGGAGGCACAGGCCCGCTCGAATGGCCGTAATAGACCAGATATCCGCGCGGCCGCAAACAATTCAGACTCTTCTCGAACGTCGAGGCGCCGACCGAATCATAAACTACGTCGACACCGCGGCCGCCGGTGAGCCGTTTGACTTCCGCTTCGAAATCCTGCCGGGAATAGACGATGACTTCGTCGGCACCGGCATCCCGCGCCAATTCACCCTTAGCTTCATTGCCGACGGTCGTATAGACGGTCGCGCCAAGCTTTTTCGCAATCTGTATTAACAACAAGCCGACGCCGCCTGCGCCGGCGTGCACGAGGGCCGTTTGGGCTTGCTTGAGCGGAAACGTGCTGTGGGTCAGATAATGCGCGGTCATGCCCTGCAACATGATTGCTGCGCCGAGCTTGAAGTCGACATTCTCGGGCAGCTTCACGAGCTTCCACGCCGGAACCGCCGCGAACTCCGCATAGGAGCCTTGCGTCATCGCGTAGGCAACACGATCGCCCGGCTTGACCTCAGTCACTCCTTCGCCGATTGAAGTAACCGTCCCGGCCGCCTCCTGTCCTGGAATGAATGGCAGTTGCGGCGCTTTATACAAGCCGGTCCGGTAGTAGATGTCGACGAAGTTCAAACCGGCTGCCGCGATCTTCACCACGGCCTCACCTTTTCCGGCAACAGGAGCGGGCGCATCTTCGAACTTGAGAACTTCGGGACCACCATAATTGTGAACGCGTATGGCCTTCATGAGTTTCTCCGGCGAAAATTCTAAAAGGGAATGGCCACAAAAAGGCACAGAAAATCACAAACGTATTCCAATTTCTTGTGTTTCTTGCGCCTTTTTGTGGCCAAATATTCGTTTCGCATGCGGTTCCTTACACCTACATTTGTACTGATGCTCGCGTTGCCATGCGCAGCCCAATTGATCGATGGTTTCGCCGGACGGATTTACACCAATCCGTCAGGGCAAAGGATGCCCTACCGCCTGTTCATTCCTCCGGGCTATGACAAGAGCAAACCGTATCCTCTCGTCTTGTGGCTGCATGGCGCCGGCGGCGCAGGGACGAACAATCGGGCGCAGATCTCTCAAGATCAGATTCCCGGCACACATACGTGGACGAAGCCGCAAAACCAGGCAAAGTTCCCCACGTTCGTGCTTGTACCCCAAAGCCCGACGAATTGGATTTCCGATGGTGTCGAATCGCTCAGTCCTGAGATGCTTTTGGTCCTCGAAATACTCGAGGCGGTCCGCACAGAGTTCAATATTGATGAGAACCGCATTTACGTTGCCGGCCAGTCCGACGGCGGAGTGGGTACATGGAACGTGATCACGCAAAGGCCCGATCTTTTCGCCGCGGCAATTCCATTGTGCGGCGGAGGAGATCCGTCACAAGCCTACCGGCTCGCGAAGATGCCGATTTGGGCTTTTCATGGAGCCCGCGATCCAATAATTCCTGTAGCCGAATCACGAAAAATGATCGCTGCAATCCAAAAGGCGGGAGGACATCCCCGTTACACCGAATACCGTAATCTCGCCCACGACATCTGGGTGCCCGCTTTTGCCGAACCCGACCTGGTCGGTTGGCTTTTTGCTCAACATCAGTGAATAGGCTATAATCTCGCACCCGAATAAGAAAATTAATTTCGGCCAGGCTCGAGCTATTTCCATAGTGTAAGCCCAAACTGTATTCGAAATGCCGTCCGGGCGCTGGTCCACCGCGGTCCGGACCAGCAAGGAGTCTACGAGTCGGCGGATGTTTCTCTGGGCGCAGTGCGCCTCAGGATCATTGATCTCGCTGGCGGGGACCAACCCATCAGCAGCGAAGACGGCGATGTGATCCTGGTGTTCAACGGTGAAATCTATAATCACGAGGAATTGCGCTATTCCCTTCGCGCCAGGGGCCGCCAATTTGTCTCTTCCAGTGACACGGAGGTCGTGCTCCATGCATTTCGTGAATGGGATGTGGACTGTTTTCACCGGCTGCGAGGAATGTTTGCACTCGCGATTTGGATCAGGTCACAAAAACGTTTGGTCCTGGCGCGAGACCGAATGGGAATCAAGCCCCTCTATTTCTGTCACGCCGGCAGCGATCTTCTTTTCGGGTCCGAGATCAAAGCTATCTTTGAGGATCCTGTCGTCGAGCGGCAAATCGACATCAATGCGTTGAATTGCTTTCTGCGGCTGAACTATGTACCGGCTCCATATACCATGGTTCGCGGCATTGAGAAGCTGGCTCCCGGTCATGTGATGGAATGGACGGATGGCCAAACCCGGTCCCACGCCTATTGGGAATCTGGTTGAGCGGCGGCATCGACTCCTCCACGATCGTTCACTATGCGTCGGACATAGCTTCCGGCCGCCTGAAGACTTTTTCGATTACGTTCCACGGCCGCAGCTTCGATGAGAGCCGATACATTGCTGCCGTTTCCAAGCGTTACGAGACAGATCATGTGGAACTCGACTTGAACGAGGGTCTCGATCTGCCGAGCGCAATCGAACAATTCGCCTATTATTCCGATGACCCTTGCGCGGATGCGGGTGCGCTGCCGGTGTGGTTTCTGGCGGAAATGAGCCGAAGAGATGTTACCGTGGCGCTCTCCGGCGAAGGAGCCGATGAATTATTCGGGGGCTATATTACATACAGCGCTGATCGTTACGCCCGCTGGTTCCGAAGCGTTCCGGCGAATATTCGGGCTCGCGGATTGGAACTCCTGCGTCGCTGGCCGGTATCGGACGAGAAAATCAGCCTGGAATACAAGTTGAAACGATTCGTTCACGGATCGTTCATGCCGCCCGACGACGCGCATGTGTTTTGGGCGGGGACGTTCTCCGAGGACGAGAAACAGCGGCTGTTTTTAAAATCCGAGCGCCATGCGCTCACCGGCTTGTTCGATCGGGTAAAGAGTGGTCCCGAACTCGCCCGTCATCTGCGATTCGACCGGCAGTACTATCTTCCCGACGATATCCTTTGTAAAGTGGATCGCATGAGCATGGCTCATTCACTCGAGGTACGGCCGCCTTTTCTGGACCACCGGATCTGTGAATTCGCCGAATCACTTCCGATACAGTTGAAGATTCGCGGCTCGAGCTTGAAATTCATTTTACGCGAGCTGATGAAGGACAAGCTCCCTCCCGCAATCTTGCGGCGGAGCAAGACGGGATTCGATATACCTGCTCATGAATGGTTGCGGGGACGACTCAAGCCGCTTCTTTTGGATGTGCTCACCGAAGAGTGTGTGAAGGGCACGGGGCTATTCCGCTGGAAGGAGGTCGAATCCCTCGTCAAAGATCATCTTGAAAGACGAGCGAACTCGGGTTATCACCTATGGGGTCTGATGATCCTGTTTCTGTGGATGAAGAAGTGGAGGATTCAATCGTCGTCGACGCCGCTCGAGTACAAAGTTTCGCCATCGCCCGAAACAGTTTCAAGCCTGACCTGATCGTTGTCCTTGTCGCCGCCGCCATCTTTCTTGGCTGCGCATTCAGCCCCCCTCATCTTATGGATGATGTCGATGCCGTGCAGGCGCAGATCGCCCGCAACATGCTTCAGTCCGGCGATTGGGTTACGGCGCGTCTCAACGGCATCGCTTATCTTGAAAAGTCCCCGTTGAACTACTGGATGATCGCAACCTCGTTCAGTCTCTTTGGCGTGCACGACTGGGCGGGCCGTTTGCCGCTGGTTTTGGCCGTTGTCTTGTTGTGTTGGGTCACAGTCCGGTTCGGCCGGTGGGCTTTTGGAACCGAAGCCGGCTTCTACTCCGGGCTGGTGTTGAGCACGTGTATCGGTCTTTTTCTCTTCACGCGGATTCTCATACCAGATGCAACGCTTACTCTGACAATCACAATGGCAATGTGGTGTTTTCTGCGCACGCTCGAGCCCGACGAGCGCCACACACGCTTGTGGGCAACGCTATTTGCGGTGTTCGTTGGAATCGGCTTTCTTCTGAAAGGCCTGATCGCCATTTTATTCCCGGCCGGAGCCGCATTCGTCTACATGGCCGTGACGCGCCAGCTCTTTTCGCGAGCGGTGTGGCAGCGCCTTCATCCGTTCTCCGGCGCCGGGATCGTTATTCTGATTGCGGCTCCGTGGATCGTTTTGGCAACGTTGAGAAACCCGCCGGTCTTCGATTTTACATTCCGCAGCATGCCGGGCCAGTATCACGGTTTCTTCTGGTTCTATTTCATCAATGAACACGTGCTACGATTTTTGAATCTCCGTTACCCGCGCGATTACAACACCGTGCCTCGCTTTCTCTTTTGGACTCTGCACATTGTGTGGTTGTCGCCGTGGAGCTTTTATTTTCCCGCCGCCGTACGGCTACGCTACACAGGCTTCGATAGAGCAGGCCGCACGCGGCTGTTGGCGCTCTGTTGGGCAGGTTTTGTGATGGCCTTCTTCAGCTTTTCAACGACCCAGGAATACTACTCGCTGCCGATCTATCCCGCTCTTGCTTTGCTGCTCGGGTCTGCGATGAGCGCTAAAGATGTCTGGATCACCCGTGGGACGAAAGCGTGGGGCACCGTGCTGTTACTCGCTACTGCCGTAATCGCAGTCATTCTTTGGGAAGTTCGGACTTTGCCGGCGCCGGGAGATATCTCCGCAGCTCTCACCCAGCACCCGGATCTATACACCTTGTCCTTGGGACACCTTGGTGATCTCACGCTTTCGTCGTTTGCCTACCTGCGGCTTCCGCTAGCCGTCGCAGGGGTGGCCGTGATGACGGGAGCCATCGCCATTGCGCGTTGTTGGCCCAGCCAGCGCCTTTGTTTTTTTGTGATGGCCGCAACGATGATTCTCTTCTTTCATGCCGCGCGCCTGGCCATGATCGTTTTTGATCCCTATCTCGGCTCGAAACCTCTCGCCGATGCTCTCGGCAACGCCCCTCCCGGTAAATTGATCGAGGCTGATGCGTATTACGCCTTCTCGTCCGTTTTCTTCTACACAAATCGGCAGGCTCTGCTCTGGAACGGCAGAAAGGACAATCTGGAATATGGATCCTACGCTCCTGGCGCTGCCCAGGTGTTCATTGGTGATGCCGATTTCGAAGCGCTATGGAGGAGCGCTGATCGCTATTATTTGCTCGCTAATCACGAGGATCTGCCGCGCATTCATGAACTGGCCGGTCCCTCTGCCGTCCACGTGGTTGCGGAAAGCGGCGGAAAATATTTGCTTTCGAACCGGCGTCCATGACTCGCGCGCTTTTCGTCTGCTCGATTCTCGGACTCCTCTCCAGCACGACCTACATGCTCCTGGCTATCGTCGCGGCACGGCGGTTTCGCGGAGAATCTCGAAATGAGCGGAGAACCGTAGCGCAGCTACCGTTTGTCAGTGTCCTGAAGCCCCTCCATGGGATGGAACCGATGCTGGAACGTAATCTGGAAAGTTTTTTCCGTCAGGACTATCCGAAATTTGAAATCGTCTTTGGCGCTCGCCATAGAGAAGATCCCGCGCTTCAAATCGTCGAAGGACTTCGGCTCAAATATCCGCAAGTGAGAACGTCTGTGGTCTTGTCTGGTGAGCCGGAATACCCAAATGCGAAAGTCTTTGCTTTGGAAAAAATGATGTCTGCTGCCGGCGGAAATTGCCTGGTGATCACCGACAGCGATGTTTACGTCAGGCTGGATTGTCTGAAGGACGTCGTGATGCCTCTGCTCGACCCGGCAGTCGGCGTCGTCACCTGTCTTTATCGCGGCGTCGCGGCCGGCGGCTTCTGGTCGATGTTAGAGGCCCAGGGCATGTCGGTGGAGATGACATCCGGAGTGCTTATCGCAAATATGCTAGAAGGCATGCGATTCGCCCTTGGGCCGACGATGGCGACGCGCAAGGACATCCTCGAATCGATCGGAGGCGTTCGGTTGCTGGGATCCTATTGCGCGGATGACTACGTTCTGGGAAACCTTGCATTTCAATCGGGAAAGCAGGTCGTGCTGTCGCATCACTTCATCGATCACGTGGCCATGAATACGTCGGCACGATCATCGCTTGCTCACCAGATCCGGTGGATGAGAAGCACCCGTTTCTCCCGGGGCGCCGCACATATCGGCACCGGTCTCACATACGCCATGCCCTTTGGTCTGCTCGGCTTGTTTGCAGGTGCCGCCCTTTACGGCTGGCAACTGGGAAGCGCTTTGCTCGCATGGGCATTCCTTAATCGGATGCTTCAATCAATTGCAATCGGTTGGGCTTTCATCGGCGATCCGCAAGCCCTGCGATTCTGCTGGCTGTATCCGGTCCGCGATCTCATCGGATTTTTTGTCTGGTGCGCCAGCTTTACCGGCAACGAGATCACCTGGCGCAACGAGCGCTACCGTCTCGTTAGAGATGGGAAGATGGTGAAACTGTGAAGAAGAGAGCTAGCCACAAAAAGGCACAAAAGACACAAAAGATTTCTTTGTGAATTTTGTGCCTTTTTGTGGCTAATTTTCCCCGCCGCGCACGAACGTGATCCCGGCCAATTGTCCCAAAGCACCCAGAGTCGTCTTGGCGGCAGTAAAGCCGAAACGAAAGTCTTCTTCGGCGTAACTCTCGTACTTGTCGGTCGGCTCATGATGATTCGGGTTGGAGCCCATGACAATCCCGGTCACTCTTTCGTTTTCCCGCACGCTGACCGAGGCGACGACGTCTTCAAACCGTATCGAATCAGTCCCGGCCATATTCGTTCCGACGGTTGCAGGATAATCCTGCGCATACGACCGGTTCGCTGCCTGGAGCGCGGCGGCCAGTTTCGCGGAGTCGGCTGCGTTGGCCGAACTCCTCTGGTAATCGATATTAATGTCGGCCTTGGGACTCTGCTTGGGCGCCGGAGGCATACCGTGGTCGAACATCATCATGTCGTGCTGGATGATTCCGAGCCATTTCGGTTCAGTCGCCGTGCCTTGCAATGGTGCCCGCTCGCTCACATAGGTCCCGCTGCCGTCCATCCCGAACTCCTCGTTGTTCCAAAAGATGAACCTCACGGAGCGATTCGTCCGGACGTCGGGCATTGCCAGAACCCGGGCCAGTTCGAGAACAACCGCGCAACCCGATGCGTCGTCGTCCGCGGCCTCGCCCCCGCCGCGCCCATCCATGTGTGCAGAGACGATATACATCTCCCCCGGCGTGGTTGCTCCGGTCGTGGTGGCGTAGATATTTTCAAGTGGTCCGCTGCTGGAAATGAATCGATGCCGCACGACATTCGTATACCCGAAGCTGCGCAATTGTTTCTCGAGCCAGTCGATCGCAGCGCGGTTGCGCTGGGTTCCCTGCAGGCGATCGCCGAACTGCGCGAGCCCCTTGATGTGCGCCTTGTACCGGTCGAGTTCAAGACGGCGGACCACCTCCTGCAACGGATCTGGAGGAATGTTGGTGGTCTGACTTGAGACAAGCACTGCCAAAAACAGCGATCCCAATAAGCGCATAATTGGTTCCAAGAAATTTGGCGGATTATAGCATGTCCTGAACGGCTTACAGGTCGTTTCCCGCGTAGGAGAGATTGAAGCTTTTGTTACAAAGCGGGAAATCAGGAACGATGTTCTTCAGAATGGCATAATTCAGCGCAGACCAGTTGGCAAATGAGGGATCCTTGACTTTCACGCGCCAAAGCGTCCCGTTTGGACCGACGACAACCCAGTGCCATATTGGGCCGCGCCATCCTTCAACCAAACCAAAAGCGCTTGCTCCTGGCTTTAATGTGGTGATTGAGTGAAGCCTCTCCCCGGAAGGTAATGCTTCTAGAACTAGAGCAATCATGCTGAAACTTTCGCGTGCTTCCTCAACGCGCACCATCAAGCGCGCCAGCACGTCACCGTCTTGAAAGACCGGAACCTTAAATCTCAGTTTATTGTAGGCGGCATAAGGGTGGTCACGGCGTGTATCCGCATCGATGCCACTGGCTCTAGCGACGATGCCACTTACCTGCAAATCGCGAGCTGTTGGGTTGTTAAGGACACCAGTCCCATGCAAGCGGTTCATCACCAACCCATTGTCCAATGCCATCGCGACGACTTCGTCGAAATCGTGTTGAACCCGTCGAATAGTGTTCAGCACGTCCGCAATCTGCTTATTCGATAAAGGATTCATCGATACGCCGCCCGGCACTATAGCCCCCCGAAGAAGGCGATGACCGGTCAGCCGTTCGTTCAGTCTCAGTATGTCTTCCCGAAGGCGCATGGCGTGCGCGTTGGCTAGGGCAAATCCTGTATCTGTGCAGATGGCGCCGATATCCGCAATGTGGTTATAAAGGCGCTCCAGCTCCTGAAGAAGGACACGCAGCCATGCTGCTTGCTCCGGCACCTCAACCCCGGCGCATCGCTCAATCGCCATCGAAAACGCAAGCGCGTGCGCCACACTGGAGTCGCCGGAGATGCGTTCCGCCAATTCGACGCCTCGCGAGGGAATCATCGACTCGAATAACTTTTCAATACCTTTATGCAAGAAGAAAAGACGCGATTCGAGATTGACAATCGTCTCGCCATCCACACTGAATCGGAAATGACCCGGCTCAATGATCCCTGCATGAACGGGGCCGACAGTTATCTGGTAGATCCCTTCACCCTGCACTTGCTGGAATGGGAACGGCCGGCCATCGTCTTCGAAGACCGCCGGAGGTTCGGCGTCTCTCAGCAGTGGATGATAGTCTGCCGGCCAAAACTGGTGCAGCGGCAGACGCCGAAGGTCCGGATGATGTAAAGGTATTAGACCGAAAAGGTCGTGAATTTCACGCTCGAAAAGGCTCGCCAAATGCCAACGCGTGGCAAGGGAAGGAAACCAACGCTGCTCCTTATCCACCAGCGTCGAAACCAGTACAAATACATCGCAACCCGGCAACTCAAATATGTAACGTAGGGTGAACCCGCCGCACTCTGCACGACTATCTTCAGCGACGATCAATTCGGGCCTGGCATCAAAGCAATTTCGGAGATAATCGCTAAAGCCGAGGAATTCGGCGGGCGAAATAGCGACACGCACGTCGTTGTGGCCGGAATCGGAATCGAAGCGCACCCCCACCCAACTGAATTCTCTTATCGTCGAAACGACGCGTTCACGATTTTGAGCACTCACAGGGAGACTCCGACAGTTTTCAATACCTGACCAAGGAACGCCCGGACCCCGGCCGGCAAGGTCAGTCCAAATCCAAGCAGCAAGATCGCATTCAGCGCCAATGGCACCATCGACCAGCGCAACGGATCTCGCGCTTCCATTGGTCCGGATGGCTGACCATAGAGCATGTGATTCAAGCTCGCGAGCATTCCTGCGAAGACAACAACCAACAACGCGATACCTGTGACGGCATAAGGCGTAGAATGGGCTGCGAAACCGGAACGAAAGATAATGAACTCGCTAATGAATGGCCCAAATGGCGGCAAGCCTATCAAAGCGAGAATCCCCCATAAAAAAGCAAATCCTGTCCACGGTGCGGTCTTCAGCAGGCCACGCACTCCGTAAATCTCCGTTGTGTGATACCTCAGCGATATGTTGCCTGAAACCAGGAAGAGCATCGATTTCGTCAGCGCATGATTGATCATGTGCAGCAAGGCGCCCAATAGGCCCCAGTACCCGCCGAAGCCCAATCCAAGGGCCACGATGCCCGTGTGTTCGACGCTCGAATATGCCAGCATCCTTTTGTAATCACCCTGAGAGAGAAGGAATGCGGCGGCGAGTCCAAGCGAGAGTAGTCCAAAGCGCATTAACCAGACCGAGGAAAATTCCGGACCTGCGGCAACGTCGGTCACTGTCTTGAACCGGATCAACGCATATATACCAACGTTCAAAAGAACGCCCGACATGAGCGCGCTGATCGGGGCGGGCGCTTCGCTGTGCGCGTCCGGCAGCCACGTGTGCATCGGCGCCAAACCCGCCTTGGTGCCATATCCGATCAAGATGAATATGAACGCGAGCTTGACGATACTCGGATTCAACCGGGCGGCGATGCTGATCAGCATTGTCCAGCTCAGGCCAATCTCGCCCACTTCGATCGACGCAGCGTAATACATCAGGACGGTACCCATGAACGCCAGAGCAATTCCGACGGAGGAAATAATCAGGTACTTATATGCCGCTTCCAGCCCGGTATGGCTGTCGTGAAGATTCACCAGGAAGACGGTCGCAAGCGTTGTGCCCTCAATGGCGACCCACATGAGTCCAAGATTGTCAGTTGCCACCGCAAGCAGCATCGTAAAGATAAACAACTGAAACAGGGCGTAAAACAATCGCACCTGAGACAGGTGATTGTCATCGAATTCCAACCGCATGTAGGCCACTGCGTATAGCCCGGCTACGGCACCCACGAACGTTACGATCCCAATCATGAAGGCCGACAGCGCATCCGCACGCAACAAACTCCACGAGACCACTGGTTCGCCCGCCCATATTCGGGTGCCAATACTTGCGCCGACAATCAAAGCGACAACGGTTGCCGACGCATGAATCCATTCCATCGTTCGACGTCGCCGCGTGCCCATGATGGCGGCGGAGGCTACTGAAGGAATCGAAAGAAGCAAGAGAATGATCATTCAATCAACCTCGAAGCGAACCCAAATTTTGGACATCGATAGATTCGAAGTTCTCCCGGATTCGGTAAACAAATACTTCCAGGATCAAGACCGCTACAAGGACATCGAGAAATATACCCATCTCAACAATGAGCGGAACGCCGTAAGTCGCAAGTAATGCGACCATAAAGACACTGTTCTCCAACATAAGGAAGCCCAAGATCTGAGTCAGCGCGCGCCGGCGATTGACTGTAGTGAAGAGCCCGATCAGGACTCCCGCAAAAGCGAGCGGGATGCCATCCACCGTTGGAAGCCGTTTCAATGCCGTCACGGGCGCCATGGCGTAAAATGCGACCACGACCAGCCCTGCGCAAATACCGAGCGTCGCAGAAGTACCAAGATACGGCGCGACCGCCCGTTGGATACCGATCTTGGTGACCGCTCGATTCAGCACGTTCGGAATCACAATGACTTTGATAAGAGCAAATACGACGGCCACACTGAACAGTTCCTTGCTTCCGCCAAAAAAGGCAACAGCAGCTGCGAGTGCGGACAGAACGCCCGACTGCACGGCAAACATCCGGACCTGAGCAGCCAAGCTGTTCCGCATGAGAAGGAGAAATGACATTAACAAAAAAATAAATGACAGCAGGTTGGTGATTCTGCCAAAAGGCACCTGGATTCACCTCCTTTAGCGTCGGGCCCGCCGGTTTTCGCGTCGGGCCACCGGCCAGATCGCTTCGGTACACCGCCTTCATTGAGGCTGCGCGCTATCGCGCTTGCGCTGCGCGCGGCGGCCTTTTTACTACTGGCCGGTCCCCCCACGCCCCTCACCTCAGAAAGAAGAATGAAATCACGGCTAAGAGTGCGAGCAGGAATGACCCACTCAACAGCTCCGGCACCAGAAAAAGGCGCAGCTTCGCCACGGAAGTCTCAAGAATGGCGAGACCCAAGGCAAGGACGCCAAGTTTAATCGCGAGCGCAAAGACTCCGATAACCAACGCTACCGGCTCCGGCGTCACCGCTACACCCCAGGGAAAGAAAATGTTCCCGAGCAAGGTCAGAAACAGGAAAAGTTTTATGGACGAGGCCCACTCGATAAGTGCTAGGTATCGTCCCGAATACTCCAGGATCATGGCCTCATGGATCATGGTCAGCTCCAAATGTGTCGAAGGATTGTCCACCGGCAGCCGGCCGGTCTCCGCGAGCGCGACGATCACGAAGGAAAAGAACGCAAGAAGGTGTCCGGGATTCAGCAGCAACAACGGGTCGGAAACCGAACGGCGCACCATTTCGTTCAGGTCCGTGCTTCCGGCGCGAAGAGCAATCGCGAATATCGCGATCATCACTGTGGGTTCGGCCAGTGCCGCAATGACCATTTCCCGGCTCGATCCCATTCCGCCGAATGAACTGCCCGCATCAAGGGCGGCAAGCGCCAGGAAAAACGTCCCGAGCAGAAATACGGACATGAGCATGATGATGTTTCCGAGAAACGGCAATGCACCCGACGTGGTCAGCACCGGCACCATGAGTGCCGACAGCAGCATCGTTGAAATCACAACGTAAGGTGTTAGCCGGAAGACCCAGGACGTAGTGCCGGAGATCACCACTTCTTTGACGAGAAGCTTGCGAAGGTTCCGATACGGCTGCCATACCCCTGCCCCGCGCCGCCCTTGTAAACGCGCTTTGGTCTTACGTACGATTCCAACCAAAAGCGGCGCGCCCAGCACCGCGACGAGCCATTGAAGAACCGTAATTGCAACTTCCAGGGTCATCGTGATTCCTCACTTGGCAAACAACACCAATGCCAACAGTGCCACGAGAATGTAAAAGAGATAGCTATGGACATTTCCCGATTGAAGCATACGCGCCTTCGCCGCCAGTCGTCGCACCGTTGCGGCAATTGGAGCGTAAACAGAATCCTCGATAATGGAGCGGGTTTCGTGCCGATACGTAATCGTCTTCACGAAGAAACGGGATTCGGGATGCGCTTCGATTTCCGTTTCCTCGATGGAACGATAGAGAAGCGCAAAAACGCGCTTGAACGGATAAGCGAATGCCGCCGCCGTGTATTCGAATGCTGCCGTTTGCAGAGCACGTCCACAACCCCACGTCTCGTAATAACGGCGACGAAAGTTGGTTCCGAAGGCATGCAGTCCGACCCATACAGTCAAGATCAACACGACAAGAATCATTGCCATCCAGAATGGCGCAATCACGGCAAAGACGTCAGCTGCCGAGATGTTGTTCCAATTGAATGAAAGTTCCGGCCGGTCTCCAATGAATTCAGCAATCGTATTGCTCAGGGGACGTAACACCAACGCAGGCAGGACACCGAGCGCGAGACACGCAACGGACAGCAATCCCATCGATGCCCGCATTGTCCTGCTGGCTTCATGCGCTTGATCAACAGTCTCACCGCGCGGAAGAGCCAGGAATGTAATCCCAAAAGCCTTAACAAAGCAGGCCGCGGCCAGCCCGGCGGTCATTGCCAGGGCAGCAATCGATAGGGCAAATAGCAAATTGAGGAATTGTACGGGTATGTTGAAGCTGAGCATCAAAGCCTGAAACGTCAACCATTCGCTGATGAATCCGTTGAAGGGCGGCAAACCGGCGATCGCCAGCGAGCCGATAAGGAAATAGGCTCCGGTATGCGGCATCCGCTTCAACAAGCCGCCCATTTCTTCCATGTTTCGAGTATGGGTCTCTTCAACGACTGCACCCGCGCCTAGAAAGAGCAGCGTTTTGAAGATGGCGTGATTTAAGCAATGGTAGAGTCCCGCCACAAGCGCCAGCGAGGCGAGGGATCCCAAGTTATAAGTTCGAAACAGCAGCCCAGCGCCGACACCAAGAAGGATAATCCCGATGTTCTCGACACTGGAGAAGGCCAGTAGAGACTTGAGGTCATGTTGCACCAGCGCGTAAAGAACTCCAAGAAGCGCAGAGACTGCTCCAACCATTAAAATGACTGCGCCCCACCATGCAGGTCCCTGACCGAGCCATTCAAACGCAATGCGGATGAGACCGTAGACACCGAGTTTAATCATCACACCCGACATCATCGCCGAAACATGACTCGGCGCGGCTGGATGGGCACGCGGCAGCCAAACGTGGAACGGAATAGCACCGGCCTTGGAGAGAAAACCGGCAGCCATCACGAGAAAAACAAGGTTTCGCATTCCCATGTCGATCCCGCTTGCCGATCGTGCCCATTCCGACATGTTGAAGGTTCCCGATGCCTGCGACATGGCAAGGAAACCAATCAGTAAACAAGCCAGTCCTGCATGCATCATGACCAGATACAGCCAACCCGCGTTGCATGTCTCCTCATGCTCGCTTTCGGTCATAACGAGAAAATACGAGGCCAATGACATCGCTTCCCAGAAGAGAAGAAACGTGAGGACATTGCGCGCGAGAACGACCAACATCATCGCTGGGACGAAGATATTTAACATGAATCCCATTGATGACTGCTTTTTGGGGTATTGACGTGTGTAACTGATGGCATATAGCGCCGAAGGCGCCACCCCGGTGGCAATAATCAGCAAAAAGAAAGCAGACAGACGGTCCAACCCGAGCGCCAGTCCTCCAGCGAAAGGCAGAATCCCAGGCAGAACTAGCTCAAATGTCCCCCCAAGAAGTCCCAGGATACTAAGACCAAAAATCAGGACACTGCCGCCGAATACGAAGCCGTGGGTCACGCGCCGGCACAGATCGTGATGACGGGCGCACACGAGCGCTCCTATCGCGCCGCTGGCGAAAAACAGCAATGTTGAAGAAAACAGAATTGTGGCCGACTCGAGCATCTATCGCACCGATCTTATCTTCCGCGATTCGAGAGCCTGCAAGATGCCGGCTAGAATCGCTCGGGGCGTTGGAGGGCAGCCCGGCACAACAACATCGACCGGAATGACGGCCGATACAGGCCCGACGACACCGTAAGCACCAGCAAAAATGCCGCAGTCCCTTGAACAGTCCCCGACGGCGACAACAAGCTTCGGATCCGGTGTGGCATCATAGGTTCGTCTCAACGGATCCGCCATATTCCGAGTCACCGGACCGGTAACAAGGAGGCAATCGGCGTGACGTGGAGAGGCCACGAATTGCAATCCAAACCGCTCCAAGTCGTAATACGGGCAGTTGAGCCCGGCGATTTCCAGCTCGCATCCATTGCACGAACCGGGGTCGACTTCGCGGATATGTAGCGACCGGCCGAACTGCTTCCGCACTTGCTCGTGAATCCTCCCGCCGATCATCTCGATATGTTCGTCGACACTTGGACGGCCCGATTCCGTCACGACATGGGTTTTGAAGATATTTCGCAACAACAACTTCATTGCTTCCTGCGCCGGCCTTCCGCTCTAATTTCTTCGAGCATGATCCGAACGCCGATCAGATGATTATTGAAGATCTCTCTGGCGGCACTTGAATTGAGTCAATTGCGACGGCATGGGCTACGATATTCGCATCCTGTTATCTGCACATCTGCGCACAATATGATAACGGAAAAGCAATTCGAATCGACTGTCCGGACGAATCCTGCATCTCAAATCCGAAATCCGACATCTTAAATTGGACGATCAGATGCAAGCTCCAATTCGAAATTTCGGATTTGAGATGCAGGATTCGCCCAATTTTCAAATCTGCCCACTTACCAGCGCGTGATTCTAAGCCTTATCAAGTGTGTGACCGCTTCACTTCGCGCACCGAGTAGATGGGTTTGCGCTGGCTTTCGTAGTACGTGCGTGCGAGCACTTCGCCCACAAGACCCAGGGATATAAGCTGAATCCCGCAGACGATCAGAAGCACGGAGGCAAACAACAAAGGGCCGTGCTCCGTCATGACGTCGACGTCGGAGACGAATTTTCGCAACAGCAGAAATCCAGCCGCGAGGCCACCCGCCGCCGTGCTCAGCAATCCCCAACTGCCGAAAAGCTGCAACGGTTTCGTCGAATAATCCAGCAGGAATTTGATACAGATCAGATCCAGCACAACCGTGATAGTTCGCGAGAGACCGTAATTCGATTTGCCGCTCTGCCGCGCCAGGTTCTTGATCGGAATCTCTGCAATGCTTGCACCGGACCAGCTTGCCAATGCAGGAATAAAGCGATGCAGTTCGCCGTAGAGATGGAGATCCTTGATGGTTTCGCGCCGGTAAGCTTTGAACGTCGTCCCGAAATCATGCAGGTCGAGGCGGCAAAGGCGCGCCATGAGCCAGTTCGCGGCGCGGCTCGGAAGCTGCCGAGTCAACCAGGCATCGTGCCGTTGAAGCCGCCAGCCGCTGACAATGTCGTATCCCTCGCTCATCTTGGCAATGAACGCCGGGATTTCGATGGGATCGTGTTGAAGATCTCCATCCATCGAAATAATGACGTCGCCTCGCGCAAAATCGAAGCCGGCTTTCAGGCCCGCAGTCTGTCCGAAATTCTTTCGTAGCCGTACAACGGTTATGCGGGAATCGATGGCCGATATTTCCGAAAGAACTTTGAAGGTGTTATCGCGGCTGCCATCATCGACGAAGACGATTTCATAAGTCCCGCTTACCATGGTCATGGCTTCCAGAATGCGCGAGTACAAAGGCAGCACGTTGTCTTGTTCGTTGTACAGTGGCACCACGATAGAGTAGTTCGTCGTTTCCATTATCCCTTCCAAGTTCCCAGCTCTCTGTAGCTAATCAGTTCCACGCCCGCCTGTTTTAGCAGATCGCGGGCTTCACTCCCTGTCAACAATTCCAACTCGCGCTCACGCTGAAGGTGAAGACGGGTCGGCGCGCGCATCAGTTCTTCGTCAACATAGCCCGGATGGCACATGAGCTCGCTGACGCCGTCTGGGAGACTGCTAATCATGTCGGCAAATGTCGGCATGTCCAGAAAGCCGGTCTGAGTAATGCCGTAGAACCGGTCGGGCGTATTCAGCGTCCGGTGCCCATTTCTCGACCTGGCCATAACAAATGTCGCTGATAACGTCTTGCCAAAAACGTATTGCTTCAAAACTTGCCCGGCGGCTCCGCGGTTCCTCACGATCAGCGAACACAGCTTCGGCGCTCGTTCAACCGTCGAGCGTACTGCCAGGATTCCATAAACCGGCGCGATGCGGCAGACGAGATCAAAGACTTGCGGTACCACATGCACGTGCTTATGCCCGTCGAGGTGCGTCACCCGGACACCAGACGCCGATACCTTCTGAAGCTGTCCGCCAATTTCGGTTTCCAGATCGATCAGCCGGACTCGCCGCCGAATCAGCGCTTTCAACAATTCGAATGGATGATGGTACAAAAAGCCGCTCGAGTTGGCGAGGCTTGGAATTCGCTCGAGCGGAGTCACAGGGCATCCCTCTGTCAAATTCAGGTGAAGGCCGGCATCGAGCCGCGGATTCCGCTTCAGGACATCGACGGCCGATTCAAAGGCGCCGCCGTTGACGATCAGGCTTGCTGCCGTCACAACTCCGTCTCGATGCGCCTTCTCGACGGCCTCATTGATCCCCCGCGCAAGCCCTAAATCGTCCGCCGTAATGATCAGTTGCCTTTTTTTAAGCGTCGGGCCCACCGGCCAGCCTCCTGTCGGTACACCGCCTTCGGCGGCCTTCTTGATTGGGCAATGGCCGGTCCCCCCACGCCCTAGGCCGGGCGGAGTTTCCCATTTGCAAGCTCAAATTTATTTCCCCGCCAAACAATGTGGCTTCCCGCGTATGACAAGATCCAGATCGCGAGTGATACGAAGTCTCGAAGCGGGATGAGCCATAGATTCCCGAATACCCGGAGATCACGCAAGACCAAATATCCTGAAGCGACGGCCATCATCGATCGCAAGACGACAGAAATGACCACAACGCTCAACCCCAGAATCGAAGGCGCTGTCGCGAATGACAAAACGCTCCACGGGAAAGCGAAGGTCAGAATCAATCCCGCATATCCTTCGGGACGGCAACTTCTTACGGTGCGCGCCCATCGGAGTTGGTGTTGAAAAAAATCTGCCCACGAATATCGAGGAAGGTAATGGTCGACAATGCAGTCTGCAAGTACGATTTCCAGGCCTGCGTCCGAAACCCGGTGTCCGAGCTCATAATCGTCGGCGAGATAATCGGCCACGCTCGCCAGGCCGCCAATACGTTCCAAGACATCTCGATGAAGCGCCATGGTGGAACCCATCGCGAAATGGATTCCCTTTTCTATCTCTCTGGCAAATAAGACACCCGGGATGAAGTCTCCTTCGATCGCCATCAACTCCAGCCGCGATCCAATATTCTGGCTCGCGACGCCTCGATAAAGGCATGTAACAGTGCCGACCCCTCGGTTATGGAGAGGTCCAACCACTTTTCGCAAGTAATCGCGCGGCACGCCGATATCGCTGTCGTTGATGACGAGATACGGGTGCCGGGCCTCCGGCAGCATTTGCAAGAGATTGCTGACCTTGAAATTCATTCCGAAGACATTGCTGCAGACAACCAGCCGCATCGAAAGCTCGGGAAATTCCGTGATCAACCGTTCAACTGCCGCCACTGCGGGATCGTCCGGCGCAGCTACTCCAAAGATGATTTCGTAGTCCGGGTAATCCTGAATGCAATGACTCCGCAGACTCTCATAACCATGAGGATCCAAGCCGCACAGCGGCTTCAGAATGGAAACCGGCGGCGTGAAATCGCCAGCCGGCGTTTTGCGGTTGTGAAAGTGAAATTTAACGGTCGTCCAAAACGCCAGGAAACAATACGCGAGTCCAAGCCACGCGGCAATCAAGAGAAGCGCGTGCAAGAAAATCCACATCGGATCAGCTCATCGAGATTAGAGCTACACCGAGGCAAACCAGCAACACACCCGCCCAGCGCGCGGGCGTCACGTGTTCATTCAGGAGAAACTTCGCCCCCAACGCGCCGGCGGCGTAGCTCAGGGCCGTCGCCGGAACGACGAGACTGACGTCGGCCCACGAAAGCAAAGCCAGCAATGAGAAAAAACCTGTGGCCATCAAAGCGATGCCAATCCATAGCCAAACCATTTGGAACGCCAGGGCCAGGAATCTGAAAATCGCTGAAGGTGTGATCGGAGAAACGTGCCCAATTTGCTTCATCGCGTGACTGACCGCGAGGTCACCCGCAGTGCCGGTCAGTATGACGATCGCGATGAACATGCCGGGGTGAGGGTTTCAAGTTCGGCACCCCTGGGACCCTCGCCATTCCTTGAGGCTTCGCCCTGACGGGCTTGCGCTTCGCGCGCGCCAGCCCGCTGGCTGCCGCGCCGCCCTCTCCCAGAGGGAGAGGGATCGGTCCTGCCGACCAGTGCCACGCCGGCACAGATGAGCACTACACCGGTCCATCGCGTCAGAGGTATGAATTCACCGAGCATGAAATAGCCGAGCAGGGCGACGAGCGCATATCCAACAGCGGAAGCGGGCTGTACGTAGCTGAAATCCGCCCACGAAAGCAACAGCAAATACGAAACAAAGAAAATCAGCAGGCTCGATATTCCGAACCAAATCGAACCATTCGTGAAAACTCTCCCAAATACCGCGGCCAATGCAAGCGGAGAAAAGTCCAGGATCTCTCCGGTCTCTTTCATACCCCGGCTGAGCAGGACATTTCCCAAGGAACCGAAGAGCACCATCAATGCCAACAGCAGGTAAGTTTTCGTCCGAAGCCGTTTGGGACTCATGCGCTCGGCAGGCGTTTGCGCGCATACTTCCAGCGCTCCGAGCGAACGCGAAGATATTCGACGGCCTCTGTATATAAGCGCCGCCGCTCGCGCGAGTCCCACAGGGCGTCACGGACGATCCGCCACACGACGCGCGGCCGGAAATAATAGGCATCATAAAACCGGTTCACAGCCGCCATCATCTCTTCGCGCGGCAGGCCCGGATACTCGATGTGCGGCAGTTGATGCCCGCCGCTGTCGGCCAAAGCTTCGGTAGCCATCGAGTTTGCAGTCGCGAGTTGTTGGTAAAGTTCGGTTCCCGGATAGGCGTGCGCGATAGAAACCTGGATGGTCTCCACATCCAGTTCCTTGGCAAAGTCCAGCGTGCGCTGAATTGTTTCTTTTGTTTCTCCGGGCAGGCCGATGATGAAATCTCCGTGGATCTTGATCCCGACCTTCTTGCAATTCTTCGTGAACTGGCGGGCGTGTTCGACAGTCGCTCCTTTCTTGATGTTCTTCAAAATCTGAGGATCGCCCGACTCATATCCGACAATGAAGAGCCGGGCGCCCGCATCGGCCATTGCCTTCAAAGTTTCGTAGTCGCTGGTCACGCGCGCCGTAGACGACCAACGAAATCCGAGAGGCTTGAACTTTGAGCAAACCTCCAGGACCCGGTCTTTGCGGTAATTGAACGTATCGTCGTCAAAGAAAAATTCTTTCGCTTGAGGAAATAACTGCAGGGCTTGCTTCACCTCGCGAGCGACGTTCTCGCTTGAGCGGACACGCCAGGGGTGGCCCGACAGAGTTTGAGGCCATAGACAAAACGTGCAGAGCGCCGGGCACCCGCGTGATGTGTAGAACGCCACGTAAGGATGCAGCAAGAACGGAACGTTGTAGTTCTCGATTACGAGATCGCGCTTAAAGACTTCCGTCGCGAACGGCAGGCGGTCGAGATCCTCCGTCTGCATGCTGGGCCGAGGAGAATTCAAATGAATACCGCCATTGTGGCGATAGCCTGCACCTGCAATCTGATCGAGAGGTTTGCCTTCCGCAAATTCAACAATGGCATGATCGAATTCGCCGGTAACAATAAAGTCGATCTCCGGATTGTTCACGAGACAATCCGGTTTGATCTGAACATGCGGACCGACGAATGCGATTTTCAGATCGGCTCTGGCTTGCTTCATCATTCGAGCCAGCGCGACGTCATTTGAGAAACCCACGGTCGAAGTGAACAGCACAACAAAATCGTAGCCGCGGGCAATTTCGACCGTTTGCTCGGGAGTGATCCCGTGCGGAGGCGCGTCCAGCAGCCGGCTTCCCGGCAGCATGCCGGCGGGATAGCTCAGCCAGACGGGATACCAGTAAGAAGCAATCTCTCTGGTAGCGGGCCATCGAGAACTGGCGCCGCCGTCGAAGTTCTTGAAGCTGGGCGGATTGATCAGGAGCGTTTTCATCACAGAAGCCACAGGAACATCCTCCACCTGAAATTGGTACCGCAAGAAACGTTTTATTGTACTGGAATTGGCTTTAGAGCACACCCTCTCCCTCTCGAAATGACAATTGAACATTGAACAATGAATATTTCCCCGGAAATGTTCAATGTTCAGTGTTCAATTGTCATTTTTGGGCGCTACCGGAATAACCGGCCAAGATCGCCGGTAGTATTCAACAAATCGAGCTGAGCCTTCTGATGCTCGTAGTCGCTGTCGAGAAACGCCAGCCACTTGTCATTTTCTTCGAGCCGCGCTTTTTCCACATCGCGAAGATTGGAACGGCCTTCACCAAAATTGGCTTGAACGATCTGAAGGTTCTCCTGAGCCAGTTTCAATTCGAGCCGCGCAACCTCGCGCGCTGCATCGAGCTCGCGAAGACGCTGGTATTGGCGTTCGACGTCGAGCTCGACATTTTGGCGCTTCGCTTTCAGATCCATTTCGGCCGTCGTCAGCTCACTCCTGGCCAGAGCGACGTTGGCCGAACGCTGCGAGGTCACCAGAGGGATTCGAACCTGGAGACCTATATTGAAATTGTTTCTTTGAAATCGCTGAAAGAAATCCTGAAAGTTGTTGAACCGGGCAAATAGGCCATACTCGGCGAAAAGGTCGACGGTCGGCCATTTCGTTGCGATTTCGCCTTCAAGGCGATGCGCGCGCGCCCTCCTCTCGAACTCCGCCTGCTGCAAATCGAGACTGCTCGATAACGCGCGATCGACCAATTCCTGTTCCCGCTGCTGCTCGTTGAGAGGAACGATTTCCGATTCGATCTCGATGCGCCGGTCTCCGGGAACACCGATCAAGGCCCCGAGCTGGCGCTCGAGCACCCGCTGGCGGCTTTCAAGCTGGACAATGCGTTGCTCTGAGCGTGCTTCGTTGAGCTCGGCGCGCGTCACTTCAATGGGCAATTCCAGACCCTCGCTCGATCGTTGACGCGTAAATTCAAGAATCCTGGCATTGCTTTGCCGGTGTGCCCGCATCAGGTCCAGTGAGTGCCGGACCTTTGCCAGCTCTAGATATGAGGAGCTCGTCTGAAGCATAACCGAGTTCCGTGTCTTCTCCAGTTCGAGCCGCTGCGCCTCCCGGCGTTCATCGGCTGAGCGCACCTGCGACGCCAACAGGGGATTGAAAACCGTTTGAAGATACGACGCGTTGACGATCGAAGGAGCTGCTCCACTGGGCGTTTGCGGAAATCCGTGCGTGTAGGCCGCTCCCGATCCCGTGAAAAGACTTGGACGAAACGCGGAGCGGTTCACGTCTACGGTGTTCTGCGCAACGTTGTATCGAGCCTGCGCCAGGCCGACCTCACGGCTATTTTGCAATGCCATCTCCACGGCCTGCCTGAGGTTGATCGAAACGGCGTCCTGCGCCGGAACCTCCGGCACGCCCAACAGCGCCGCGCATAATAACGCGCACCAAATTTGGCGTGGGGGGACCGGCCATTGCCATTCAAGGAGGCCGGCGAAGCCGGTGTACCAACTACGGCTGGCCGGTGGGCCCGACGCTAAAATATTCGTTTTATTCATATCGTAGTGCTTCGGTTGGTTGCAGTTTGGCCGCCCGGCTCGCCGGAAGATATCCAAAAATCATCCCGGTGGAACACGAAACGAGAAAGGCGACAACGATGGAGAGTCCTGAAATGGGAATGGTCACGCCCTCGGGCAGGAAAGGCCGCGCCAGTGTCGGAATCGCGAGGGCGATGGCGATGCCTGCCGTTGCCCCAAGGCTGCTGATAATTAGCGCTTCAATCAAGAACTGGTACAAGATCTCCCGGTTCGGCGCGCCGATCGCTTTGCGCATGCCGATTTCGCGAGTGCGTTCGGTTACCGTCACAAGCATGATATTCATGATTCCGACGCCGCTGATGATTAGAGTGACGGATCCCACGGCGAGCAGAACCGCACTGACTGCCAGTGAAATGTTGCGGGCCGCGTCGAGGATAGCGGTGAGATTTTGAATGTTGTATAGGGCGCCCGTCCTGTGTCGAGATCGAAGGAGTTCCTCCACGTCTTTTGTCACCGAAGGGACTGCCTCCGGCGTCGCCGCCTGCGCGTAGAGCACTTTGACGGAATCCGTTCCAGCGTAGCTCTTCAGCAATCCGAACGGAACAATGACCGACTCACGCGCGATTTCCGATTGTCCAAAAGTCGCTATGCGTTCCTTAAAGACGCCGATTATCGTAAATCGAAGCTCTCCCACTCGAATCTCCATCCCAACGGGATTGACTGCGGGAAAAACCACCCGCGCCAGATCCTCTGTCAGGAGACACACTTTGCTTCGCGACTTCATGTCGTCGTCATCGAAATAGCGCCCTTGAGTGACGAGGAGATTCCGGATCGCCTGGAAATCTTGTGTGACCGCGACCAGCGTTACGGGCCGTTCCACACCTCCGGCCACAACGCTCATTTGCACGTCGTGTGTACCCGCGACGCGCACCACAGCAGGAACGGTGTCATGTACGGCCTCAAGGTCCGACAACTTGATTTCATCGCTGAACGTCGTGTTCTGAAGACCAGCGCGCCGGAGTTCGCCATAAACGATATTGGCACCGACGCCTTCAATCTGCGAAATAATGTAGCTCTTTCCGATGAGCGAAATCGTGACGACGAGCACGATGCAGGCGCTACCGATCACAACGCCCAGCATCGTGAGGAGGGCTTTCACTTTGTTGGCTCGCAACGCGTCGATTGCGATTTTCCAGACCTCACCTTGAATCATGGCTTTTTTAGCCCGGGAAATTCGGGGTCAGGCGCGGGTGGATTCCTTTTTTGCAATTCAAAAAAGGGAATTCACCCGCGCCTGACCCCGAATTTCCCCCTACCGGCCGATACGGCTCAACCACTGCTCGGCGGCTCTGTGAGACGGATAGTCGCTCCTCTGCGGGACATTGGCGACATAGGATCGCAGAAGTCTTTCTGCTGTTGGGAGTTCGTTGCGCCGCAAAATCAAACCGACGGCCGTGTAATAATCCAGCCGAGGGTCTTTAGGATCAATGTGCTTGGCGGCATCGACGGCTCGTTGGATCTCGTGCGCATTTTTGCGATCCTCA
>WNGK01000747.1_pt1 | contig 45685 bp, 42 predicted proteins | sample 5400601 | NCBI WGS metagenome assembly WNGK01 (sample SAMN13153376, study PRJNA577476) | soil metagenome | isolation source: 60 cm soil or saprolite under Garry oak tree replicate 1 | place: USA:California | collected 2016-06-15 | reverse complement strand
CAACATCTACATCAACGGCGAAGACGTTCGTTTTCTCGAAAACCTCTCGACCCGAATCAACGACGGCGCTGAAGTCGCCATCGTGCCTGCCATTTCGGGCGGAAAAATGGGGACGTAGCCCTCTGTCCCCATTTTTCTCACGGATTTAAACTCCGTGCAATCTGCGCCATCCGCAGCTAAACTTTTGCTTTCTACCAGCCCCTGCAGCAAGCAATTCTGAAACTATGTGAGGAATTCTAATGAGAAGACTTTGCGCCGTCGCGTTGTTGAGCCTGCTGGCTGCGCCACACTTGTTTGCGGATACGCAAGATACCGCTGTTTTTCGGACTCGCATGCTTTCCGACAACGAGATTCCGCCAATCGCAGCGACGGGAAATAGCGCCGGCGGCACGATTACGGTTCATGTGACCCGGGACGCCGCAGGTAATGTCAGTGCCGCCACTGTCACATTCGATATCGACTACACGGTTACTTCGGCGCTGACTTTCACTGGACTTCACCTTTACAACGCACCGGTAGGACAGAACGGAGCGATGGTCATCGACAGCGGTATTTCCGGCGCGAACCCGGTCAACGTCGCTGCAGGCTCGGGCAGGATCACTCGAGTCGTGAACTATACGAGCACCGACACGAATGGATTGAAGTTCGTAACGGGCCTTCTGGCTACTCCCGAAAACTACTACGCCAACATTCACACCACTGTAAATCAGGGGGGATTCATGCGCGGGCAACTCCTCGCAACCAGACTCGTTCTCCGCCCGGTGATGAGCACCGGCTTTGAGGTGCCGCCAATCAACCTGGATGCCCTAGGCGCTGCAAGGGTTGAGATTCAGGTCGAGCGAGATGCGCAGACCGGAGCGATTACTTCCGGGGTGGTCACCTTTGATGTGGATTATCGATTCCTAAGTCCGGTCACGATTACCGGCCTCCATATCCACAATGGTGATGCCGGCGTCAATGGTCCGATTGTGATCGATACGGGTATCAATGGGACCAATCGCGCGATCACTGGCGTGACGCGGGGAAACATCTTTCGCATCGTTGAAATCGACGGCACCAGCACCAATGCTCTGGCCACACTGACGGGGCTTATGAATGACCCAACCCAGTACTATATCAATATGCACACCACGGTGTATCCGGGTGGCGTCATACGCGGCCAGTTCTCTAGAAATGTTTTCGTTTTCTACAACCTGATGACCCAAGCTGAAGAAAACCCTCCGACGAATGTGCCCGGCGTGGCAGAGTCCATGACATATCTGCGTGTCGATCGGGATTCGACCGGAAACGTCGTCAGCGGAGCCGCGAGCTTCAACCTCAACCTCAATATGGGTGGTGGCGGACCGGTAACCTTCACGGGGCTGCACATTCATAACGGAAAGATCGGCGTGAATGCGCCAGTCGTCATCAATACCGGAATCGGCAGCGGCGCCGCCAGCGTCATCAGTGCCGATGGTTTCGGCTCGATCAATCGCGAAGTCGCAATCGATTCCTCGAACACCGTAGCGTTAGACTCCTTGAGGGGCTTGATCGAAAATCCCGAAAACTACTACGTGAACATCCACACCACTCAATTCCCGGGCGGCATTATCCGAGCACAGCTTGTACAGGAGACGTACCACTTCAAGGCGAATATGGCAGCGGGGAATGAGGTTCCACCCATCACGAACGTGGACACGGGAGGAACCGGATGGATCACTGCCAAAATCAGCCGCGATTCGAATGGAGCCATCAACGGCGGTACGGTGATTTTCGATGTCAATTTCACCAATAGCGGACCCATCACATTCACCGGTTTGCATATCCACTACCCTGCTTCGGAAGGCGAAAATGGGGTGGTTGTCATCAACACGGGCCTTGGCGGAACAAATACGGTGGAAAGCTCGACCGGCAGCGGTAACATTACGCGCACGGTGACTGTAGACACCGCGAACACGGCGGGGATTGCGGCACTCGCCGCCATTATTACATCCCCGGATAACGCGTATGTAAATCTCCACACCGATCGGTTTCCCGGCGGTGTGACGCGTTCTCAAATGTTTCCTGTGATAAATAGGGTGGCGCAAGTGGCCGGTGGCGGCGAGTGGATTTCATCGATTACGATCCGCAATCCTTCTAGCACGATAGCAGTACAAGGGATTCTGGACCTCTTTCAGAATTCGGGCGCTCTACTGCCTGAAGCGATTTCAGATCCAAATATCTCATTTCTGATTCCACCCTCCGGATCGGTCACCCTCAATACTCACAACAAGGGAACACTCGCGGCGGGATACGCACGAGTCTTTTCGAATGGGAACGTCAATGTGGAGACGAGATACATGCATCCATCCTTCACGCCGCTTCGGAGTGTGTCGACCACGGTGACTTCTCGCGGTGTGTCGATTCCGGTTGCGGTTGGCGCCACTGCCAGTCAGAACACGGGTATCTCGATGCTGGTAAACACGCCGGGGCTTCTGACTGTGTCACTGAATGCCCAGGACGGTACCGCGATTTCGGGAGGCAGCAGGTTGATAAACGTAACAGCCGGTCAGCAGATCACCGGCTTCGTGAAGGAACTCCTGCCCACCGTGACGGCCACTCAGTTCTCGGGTACCCTGAACATCACCAGCCCGACTGCCACGATATCTGTGGTCGCGCTACAGTTGGACGCGAGTTTGACACCTGTCACCATTACGACAGTTCCGGTAGTCCAGTAAAAGGTACATTGGGAATTCCCCGAAATTCCCCGCTATTCGCTCAACAAGGCGAACGCCCCACTCGGCTGAGTCAGTCCAGGCGCTGGCTCTGTCGTGACGGCCGCGGCCTTGAGGTCGGTCAAACCTTCTTGAAGATCGATATTCAGTTGCTGAGAACCGTCCGTCTCCGTATTGAATGTCCCGGCACTGACGGGGTTGCCGGTCTTAGGTACAAACCAGAGTTGATAGATCGCGGTGTCTGGCACACGGGGCAGGTCGCGAACATAGACCAGCCACCGTCTTCGAGCCTGATCCCAGAATATTCTGCCCCGCGCTCTGGCGTTGGCTCCCTGCCCGCCAAGAGTGACTACGCGAACTTCGGGCGAGGTGAGTGTGGCAAACAAAGTTCGCTGCAGTTCCACTTGAGCCTCGAGTTGAGAAATTCGATTCATCAAAACATCATTCAGACGCCGCAGTGCGTTATTCCCGCGGACGGTAAACAGCACCACCACAATTGCTGCGATGGCGACAGACCTCGTGATCAGTTCCAGCCAGCGGCGTCGAAACACCGGCATGCGCCGTTTCCTGGGGGATGCACTCCGAGCCTGCTCCATCAATCGGTCTTTCACCCCCGCCGGAGGCATTGCTGGGGGAACGCTGAGGGCGGTCAGCGCCATGACCGCCTGGAGTTCGTCTATTTCAGCGCGGCACACGTCACATTGGTCCTCTTCGACGTGATGCTCGTACTCCGCCCTTTCGCTCTCAGGCAGTGCGCCGGCGGCATACAAACTCGCTCGCTCTTGAAGCTCGTTGGTGAGTTCAAAGTGCTTCATGTTCTTTGGTAACCGCAGGTCTGTAGCCCACTGGATCTCATCATAAATACGTCTTTAAGCGTTTTCTCAGATGCGCCATTCCTGTCCGTATCCGGTCTTTTACAGTCCCCAAAGGCTGTCCCAGCGCTGATGCGATTTCCGTATGGCTCATTCCCTGAAAATAGGCCATCTCGATGGGTATTCTCTGCTGTTCCGAAAGCGTTTGCAACGCGACCTGGACTCCTCTGCGGGTATCCGCGGCAATAAAGATGTCCGGTTCTGGAGATGCACTCCGGGTTCCCCCGGGATTCTGGGGTCCGTCCCCGGAACTCTCCACATGCTGGCGGTTGCCCCCGCGCAGGCAGTCAATGGCACGCGTGCGAGCAATTGTGAGTACCCAGGCGATGGGTTTTCCGCGGGAGGAGTCATATTTGGAAGACTGCTGCCAGACCTGCCAGAATACATCGACCAACACGTCTTCCGCATCGGCCGGATTCCTCACGATACGCAAAATAAGGCCGAAAGCGACGCGGTTGTAGCGATCATAGAACGCGTCCAGCGCAGTGGCATCCCTCGATGCCATGCTCTGGATCAAATCGCGATCTTCCTTTTCAACACGTTTGTCTTCCGACATGGACACGTGGCAATAGTAGCAAGGCCGGAGTTTGAAAAGAAGCCAGAAGCCTTTGTATTCCCCTCCTTGCAAAGGCTGATCACTACCCACAAGTCGTCCGCTGAAACACGGGCGTCTGGGACAACCGGCGGGAAAGGCGAAGTCCCCTCCTTGGCAAAGGAGGGGACGCCGCGCCATCAAGCAAATGGCCCCCGTTCCTTTGGAGGCGCGGCCGGGGTGGTTCGTTCAACTTCCGATAATCGGTGGCTTGAACCAACCACCCCCGTCTGCGCCCGGTAAGGAGGCTTCGCGGCATTTTCTTAATGGGCGCAGCCACCCCTCCTTGTCCAAGGAGGGGACTTCGGCTTTCCCTTCAGTTGTTTTCAATGCCCCGTGTCCAGCAGCTGGCTTCCTATCGAACTCCGGCTTTCGCCATCATCTGTTCGATCTCGGCACCCATGGAAACGCCGTTGGCTTCATACATCTTCTTGATGTTGCTCACCAGTTGGAACTGCGTCGCCGCCTCTGCCGGCTTTCCCATCCGTTGATAAATCGACCCAAGTCCGATCAGGAATTCCGGCATGGGAACCCGCTCTATTGCCCTCCGGTAGTACTCGATTGCCGGCTCGAACTCGTTCCTGGCTGACGCAACCTTCGCCAGCCCGGCGTAGGCATGCACGTAGTCCGGAAAGCGGCGGAGCGCGGCCCGGTATGCCATCTCCGCGTCGGCAATGTGCGCACTGTTCAGATAAAGATTTCCGAGTTGGACGATACACCAGGCGGTGTTTTCGCCATTGGGAGCTCCTGCCTGAATCGCCATCTGCATCGCCCGGATCGCTCCCTTGGGGTCGCCCTTCAGTTCTCGCATATATGAAATTCGGCTGTACGAGCTCAGGTTCGGTTTTAGCCGAACCATCTCCTCAAGAACGCGGACCGCGCTATCGTAATCCCGGAGTTGGACCAGTGCGTCGGACAAAATTCCCAGCGCGGCAGCGGAATACTCATCAAGGTTTGCAGCACGCCGGGCGATGTCTCGGGCTTTCTCAAACTGATGCCGGGACATGGCTAGCGACGCGTTACCGATGAGCGCTTCCCCATGATCCGCATTTGAGGATAACGCTCGCTCAAAAAGCTGTTCAGCCTTCGTGTAATAGCTGGGATCACCCGTCTCGCGTGCCTTTTGGAGATAGGCTTGGCCGAGCGCCGCGTTTAGATCCGGATTGCGATCGTCTGCCTTCAGTTTCTCCTGAAGGGCGGGAATCACCCGCTCATTTCCGGACCATGAGAGGGTAAAGCTGCCGCTGCTGGGGGGCAGCTTCGGGGCTGGCGAGCAGCCGGCAAGAATGATTGTGAGAAATATGAAGCCTGATATTCTCATAAAAATTTCCTCTCGTGTCATTGGCGCAATTCGCGCCGCGAATGACGCCAATGACGCCAATCTCGGTTAAGGGACCTTCACACTATGCGGCGAATCGAAACCCGAATAGGAGGTTTGCAAATACGGAAATGCATTCAAGAACCCTTCGGGATTTCGGTCCACGCCATCCGTCAGTGCATTATTCGGAGAAACGTTCGGATCATTGGCGCCCGAGAATGCCGGGAACAATAGAGAAGTAAACGGCGTCCCCGCGGCTCCGGCACGCAAGAAAATGTCGGTGACATCATCAAACAATCGACGGCCGTTCGGGAATCCCGCAGGGTCGCCGCCGAGAAGTCCCAACCTGCGTACACCGGCATTATTCATATCAGGCAGCGAGCCGAATGCATTCGGAGGAATGGCGGTATTCAACCGCAGCATATCCGCGTACGTCGCACGATTGAGGTCTCCTCCGATCACGGTCGTAAAGTTCGGGCCGGTGATTGGATTAATTGGAATTCCTTTGTACAGAATGAGCTCGAGGTCGACACGGTTTGTCGTCGGAAAAGGCTTCAGTGCGCGAGCGACGACGCCACTTCCTGGCGTATTCGTTCCATAGAGCAAATCCACAATCGCGGGAATCTCCGGTGCAACGACCTCCGTCTGCCGATACTGAATGTCATCGGCAGGGTACGTAGAATTCCATTTGTCGCGCGTCTTCAGCGGGCTGAACAACTCGTTGACGAGTGGGTTGCCTAATCTCGAGACCTGAACCAGCGGACCAGTAGTGTCAGGTGGCGCCCCATCCGTGCGCAGAACTTTCATCGTGGGGCGCATCGCGTTTGCCCAGATGCCGATGACGGCGGCCGGATCTGCCGGACCGCTAGGACGCTGTCCCGTTGAAGTCAGCATCTCGATCGGAACTTGGAGGCAGATGCTGTGGTTGCTGAAGCCGGCAATGGTGTCACGGCCGGCTGGATCACCAAATGCTCCTAGTGGTCGAAGCTCAAGACGATCGAAAACTGCACCGAGATCAATGAAGAACGGATCGTCACGCGGCCCGGCGAATACTTTGATCCCGCCAGGAAGGTCGTACACTGCCCTCGAGGCAAGATTGGCTTCGTAGTTCGGCGTCGCGCCCGGGCCAATGTTGTAAGGAGGAACCACAAGGTTCTCACCCAGAACCGTCGACCGTATGGACTGGCCGAAGGGCGTCAGACGCCCCTTTGCCGACATCGTAACGGCATAGGTCTGCTTAATGTTGAAGTCCGGATCATTCAACGTGCGGATGATCGCGTCACCGCCCGCGCTGCCGTCTGGCCCTGTGCCCGGATTGCCGAGATGCGCCAGGAAGGTATTGTCATTCGCGATCGAGGTCTTGAAGCGAAACTCAAAGCTGACGTCCGCAACCCCATCCCCGGTGTTGTCCACGTAAATGTTGTAGGCGACGTTCGGATCGAAATTGAAAAATCCCGGCCCGCTTGCGGGAGTTTCCATCGGAATGTAATTGGCGATGATGGTCACCGTGTCTGGCCGGTCAGGACTCACAAAGGCGTATAGGTCGGTGTTATCGGCCAGCGGATCCTGACTGATCAGGGGCGCTTCCCGATGGCTCGAAGCAGATACGGAACTGAACTCCGTAATCAATGGCGCGGTCACAACCAATGCAAGGACCGCGATAAGGAACATCTTTCGTAACATCTATTTCACTCGCTCCTTTCTGATGAAGTACAAGCCGGACAAACAGGCCGGTACGATGACCGCCAGCGCGCTGGACGGGACGCTTCCGTACGGCGCGATTCGCACCGATGCGGAAACCATTGCCGGCGCGCTCGAAAGCAGATCTTCAGGATAAGCTGTGAGTTCGCGGCTTCGATCGCTGGCGTGAACACTGCCAAGCTCTAAAGGGAGCGTCCGGCTCCCCGCCTGCAATTGAAGACGAGACGCCCATTCCCTCGCGTGCTCCGAGACCCTGCGCGGATCGGGCACCATCTCAAACGTGGCCATCTCAGCGAAATCCAAAATTGTAGGAATCGAGATCGCGCCGGACGAAACCTGAATCCTGGAAGAGTGGTTGATGCTGAAGTTCCCCATCGGATGGGCTGCGACCGGCCGGGGTAGAACCAGAAGCGTTAAGAGAATCGTGATGCGTAGCCGCGTCTTCATTCAACAACGACTACGATCAGAGTATGGAAACCGGATGGATGGAACTGTCCTTCTCCCTCTGGGAGCACTCTTGTCCAAATTAGCCGAAATGGAGGCTCGTGTCCTTCTCCCTCTGGGAGAAGGTGGCCCGAAGGGCCGGATGAGGGTGCATTTCCTGCCCGCCCTCACCCGGCGCTTCGCGCCACCCTCTCCCAAAGGGCCCAAAGGGAGAGGGACATCCCCGAAACAGGTTTCCAAATAGAGAATCCCATGAAACCCCCAATCAGTCCTGCTTCTGGAACGAACCGCATCTCGTAATTTGGACAAGAGTGCTGTGGGAGAGGGACATTCCGAGAACAGGATTCACTAAAACCGCATCAAGCCTGCTTCTGGAGCGAAACGCAGTTCGTAATTTGGACAGGTCTGCCTCAGTACAGGTCGAAGATGCGCTGAATTTCTCGCAGCTCCTGCGTCCTCGTGAGAGCAAGCATCATGAGAATCCGCGCGTGGGTCGGCAGCATCCGCTGGATGGCGACAACGGGAAACGCCTCCTTCACCTGGCTTGGCGACGCCACATGGTCGCCGGAGGGAAAAGTTGCAGCGACAATGACGCCGCGTTTTTGCAGACCCTCATAGTAGAGGCGTTCAACCGGGTCAAATCCAGTCGTGGCGACGATCACGGCCCGGGCATCCGTTTTCCCGCCTCCCTCCGACCCCGCATACGAATATTGCACGTCCACACGCGGCAAGGCCGTGAAGTCTCGGACGTCAAACTCCGACATGACGGTGTGCCGGCGAGTCGGCGCGTAGAAAAACTCTGGCCCGTGGGTCGCCACGACACCGATCATCCCCATTTCGTCAGAAGAAAAGCCGCCTGTGCGCGCATAGACCTTCTGAGCATCGCGCGCGCAAAGGATTCGGTCGTCCATCACCACCATCACGCCTTTGCCTCGCGCCTGTGGGGATGCTGCGACTCGAATGGCGGACAGGAGATTGATCGGCCCGTCCGGGCTGATGCCGGTAGCAGGCCGCTGCGCGCCCACGACGACAACGGGCCTGTCAAATTTCACCGTCAAGTGCAAAAAGAATGCAGTTTCTTCCAATCGCGATGTCCCGTGGGTCACGACAATTCCCGCGAGGTCCGTCCGCTTCTCAAACGCCGCATTAATGCGCCGAGCGAGTTGCAGCCACTGTTCCGGCGTGATGTTGGGGCTCGGAATATTCGAAAACTGCTCGGTCTCGATCTGCGCGTATTTCCGGACCTCAGGGACGGATCCTAAGACCTCATTGATCGTCTTCCGGATGTCGTACCCACCGAGTGTTCCCGGTTCGCCTTGCTCCCCGGCAATCGTGCCACCCGTCGCTATGACCAGGACGCGCGGCAAATCCGACTGACCACTGACGAGCGTTGCTGCAGAAACATTAAAGAGAATGAAGCAGAGGGCCAGCCCGGAAACCTTCGATTTTGTCAGCATCGTTCCACCATGGAGTCTGGAATTTGTACCGTTACCTATGGGCAAATTCTAATATTATCGGCTCGCAATCGTCTAAACACTTTCGTGGAGGTGCCATGAAAATTCGCCAACGCTTCTAAAACCACTCCTCCTCTTCTTCATCCCCGGTCTTGAGGCCCGCCCAGAACTTCTCCATAAGCGCGCCAATGCCCCCGCCGAGCCAGTACCATTGAAGCGTTCCCATGACATAGATAACGGCGAACGTAACGAGGACCAGACCCGGCGGGTTGATTCCCATGCGGTCCAAAACGGAGAACAAGCCAAGAATCGCAAACGTCGCTGCGGTATCAAAGATCGTCATGAGACGCCAGAAATCGGATCGATTGAACAAAAACGGCCCAAACGCCGTGTCCGTTCCTTCCAGCCGCACATGGGCCTGTAAATCGAAGTATGAAAAAACAAGAAACCCCGTCACCAGCAGGAGGTGGGATATTCCCGATGCCAGGGCGACGCGCCTCCAGTAAGTGCGTTCGTCTATAGCGAAGGTGTTGAACCAGGTGAGCAGATGATACACACCGAACACCAGCAACGGCGGCATCAGGAAGGAAGCCAGGGTGAAGACCATCAGAGATTTCGGATTTCGGCTCTTGTTTAGCCGCGAATTGCGCGAATGACGCGAATGGGCCGCCGCGATTGTTGGGATTGGGCAATGTCATCAGTTCTCTGCGGCCCATTCGCGTCATTCGCGCAATTCGCGGCTGAGAATTTGCTTGGATTTACTCCACTACCGCTTCTGCTTCGATCTCGACCAGCATGGCCGGCGAGATCAGGCGTTTCACCTCAATCATAGCGGTTGCCGGACGAATCTCGCCGAAGAATTCGCCATGGGCACGACCCACGTTTTCCCAATCATCAATATCGACGACATACAGACGCGTTCGCACGACGTCCTTCAACGAGGCGCCTGCCCGCCGGAGTGCGGATTCGATGTTGCGGATCGCCTGAACTGTTTGAGCATGCGCGTCACCTGGGCCGACGATTTCCCCTTCCTCATTGGTCGCGGTCGTTCCAGATATATAGACAACGTTCCCAACCCGGACCGCGCGCGAATATCCGACAATCGGCTCCCACGGCGTTCCGGTCGCTATGTTTTGCCTTGGCACGGTCTCCCTCCCTAATTCGCTGGATTGAAAATGAAGTAGTGGTATGAATACGCAGAATACCTCGCTGTTTCGCGCTGGAAAGAAAACTTTCTTTCCGCCATTTCGCTCGTCATCATGGGCCTGGGATTTTACTGGTTCATCCAGAGGGCATTCCTGACGTAAGGTATAGGAAGAGTGGGCAGTTGTCCCCTCCGCAATGGAGGAATCATGAGTGAGAACCAGAACACGATCGTGGTCCACGGCGAAACGTCTTCGCTCGAGCAACAGATCACCGTCGGTCCGCATCAACTCACGGCAGACGAACCGGTGCCGGCGGGCGGCACGGATCGGGGTCCAAACCCATATGATCTTCTTTGCGCGGCTCTTGGGGCGTGCACGTCCATGACGCTGGCCCTGTATGCCCGTCGAAAACAGTTTTCACTGAAGGCGGTAACGGTCCGCTTGCGGCATTCCAAAATCCATGCCGAAGATTGCGAGACCTGCGCGACGAAAATCGGGATGCTGGACCGGATCGAGCGGGAAATCCAACTTGAGGGAGAACTCAACAACGAGCAAAGACAAGCTTTGCTCAACATCGCCAATAAGTGCCCGGTTCACAGGACCCTCACCTCGGAGATCGACATACAAAGCTGGTTGGCCTGAGAACATCTTCAGTTATGATGGCGCGCACACCATGAGTTCGACGAAAGCCTCGCGTGCCGCCGTTGCCGAAACACATCCTGGGTCATCGCTGGTGCGAGCGATGACTCGCTGGGATCTCACCGCTCTCGCGACTAATGGAATCATCGGTGCCGGCATCTTTGGGTTGCCATCGTCGGCAGCGCAAATGCTCGGGGTCTCGAGCCCTGTTGCGTTTGTCTTGTGCGCGATTGTCGTTTACGTGTTCGTACTCTGCTTCGCCGAAGCGGCTGGCCATTTTACAGAAACTGGAGGACCCTACCTTTATGCGCGAACGATCTTTGGGCCATTCATCGGCTTCGAGGTTGGCTGGTCCTTGTGGCTGTCACGAGTGAGCGCATTCGCAGCGAACAGCAACGTTTTGGTTTCTTATCTTGGATTCTTCATTCCTCAGGTGACGTCGGGTCTCGCACGGGCGTTCGTGCTGGTCCTCGTGCCGTTCATTCTGGCGATCATTAATGTCCGCGGCGTGAGCGGTGGAGCCAGATTCGGCCGCATTCTCGCCGCGGTGAAGGTTGGCGCGCTCGTGCTGTTCGGCGCGGCGGGTTTGGTTTTCGTGGACTGGAGCCGCCTTTCCGGGATGTCCTTCTCCCCGAGTGCCAACTGGGGCGGAGCCATTCTGCTTCTGATCTATGCTTTCACCGGATTTGAAAATACCGTCATTCCTGCGGCCGAAGCGAAGAATCCGCGGAAGGACCTGGCATGGGCGCTGATCCTCGCGCTCGGTATTTGCGCGGCCATTTATCTGGCGGTTCAGATCGTCGCGTTGGGAACGGTTCCGGATCTGGCAACTTCACAAAAGCCGCTGGCGGACTCAGCGCGAAATTTTGCGGGTGCGATCGCGGGTGGATTGATCTCGCTGTTGGTGTGTGTTTCCGTGATTGGAAACCTCAGCGCACTCATCCTGGTTTCGCCAAGATTGACGTACGCCTTTTCAGAGCGTAAGGATTTTCCCGTACTGTTCGGCAAACTGCATCCCGCCTATGGCACGCCAGCCGCTTCGATCATATTCTTCGCGGCCATCGGATCCATCCTTGCGATTTCCGGCACGTTTGTTTGGCTGGTGACCGTCAGCGTCGTGGCACGTTTGGCAAACTACCTGGTGACATGCCTCGCCGTGCCGGTGTTGCGCAAACGTTCTGTGGAAGCCGCGCAATTCCAAATTCCGTTCGGACCTGTCGTCCCAGTCACAGGCGTGCTGCTCTGTGTGTGGCTTTTCACAAAAGCGGCGTGGACTGACATTCGATCCTTTGCTCTGGCATCCGGTATCGGCGCTTTGCTCTACCTCGCGCGCCCCCGTATTCCCCTCCTTGCAAAGCAGGGGTGGCCGCGCCATCAAAAAAAATGATGCCGAAGGCCACCAAAGTTGGCGCGGACGGGCTGGTCAGTCCTCGAAACATCTCATCTGAAACGACCACCCCCGTCTGCGCGTCAAAGGTGGCTTCGCAGCATTTTCTTCCGGTGGGAGAGCCTTATTTCTTATTCAGCCCAGCGGTCCAGTTGACGACGGCGGTGATCGGCACGGAGTTCGTCTCACTGGGGGCCGGTGTAACGGGAGAAATGAAGAGAAAGCGCTGGCCGTCGGCGGTCACGTCGTAATGGTGAACGACCGGCCTGGGCGGCGTCACATTGAGCGGGGACTGGAAGAGCGGCGACGGCTGACCGGCTTCGAAGGTGTGATCCCCTTTCACGGGAACGGCCATCAGTTTTCCGTCCAGGCTGAGATAGTACAGTTCGCGGCCGTCGCGCCGCCATTTGGGCTCGATCCCATCTTTCGCCGTGACCTGCCATTTTCCTCCGCTTGGATCTGGAAAAGGCTGAACGACGATCTGATATGTGCCCGATTCGTTTGTGGTGAACGCGAGCCATCGTCCATCCGGCGAAAGCTGCGACTCCACCTGCCAGAATGACGACTGAAGAAATGGAAATGGCTTCTTATCGCCGAATAGCGGCAGCACCCAGAGATCGTCAGCGGTAGCGCCTGGCAGCTTGACGCGCGCAAAGAGGATGTACCGTCCGTCGGACGACCAATCTTCCGGATAGACCAACTCGTTAGGATTGCCCGCGAACAGTAACTCGTCGGTTCCGACGCCACTCGAGGACTTCTGGTAGAGCTTGTTCGAAAGTGCGCTGGTGACGCCGTTGTCACTGCGGTTGGAACTGAAAACGATATGGCTTCCGTCCGGCGCCCATACCGGCGGCCAATCGGCGGCAGGGTCGAAAGTGATCCGTGCGGAGACAGCCCGGGCGATGTCGATCATCCAAATGTCGCGATTGGGTCCCTGGATATCGACTGCGACTCGACGATCGTCCGGCGACAGCTCAAGGTTACCGTAATTTGCGGCCGTGCCAACCTGTCCTGCCTGCTTACCGTTGCGGTCGAACCACACAAGTTGAGAGCCTCCTGCCTGATCCGATTGGCCGGCTTTGCGATAGACGAGGACGCCGTTCTCAGAAGCCGAGAACCCAATCTCAACGTTTTCCGCGAGCGGGATGGCTTCGCCCAGCAGGGCCAGACGTTTTTTGTCGAAGGCCTGTGCCATGAGCGTTCTGTTGCGTCTGAACAAGAGATAGCCCGGCGCCACGTAGATGGCCGGCGAACCGGTGGATGCAGTACCCATCGCCATCAACTCCGTCGTCGATTTGGAATCTAGCGATCCCAGGTAAAGCGTCAACTCCCCGGCAGCGCTCAAGCCGTGATACAAGAAGTGACGGCTGTCCGGGAGGAATTGCGGCGCCACGTTACCGAGGTCTTGGCGGGATGCATCCACCACGGTCACTGGTGTCGCCTCTCCGCCCGAAGCAGAGACACGACCGATCACGAAGGGGCCGGCCTTCGTAAACAGAACGGCGCCGTCGCGGCTCCATGTGCCGGGAACCGTCAAGATCGCATCGCACAACGTCTGGGCAGGTCCACCCGAGGCATCGATCTTCTTGAGTTTCCCATCCGCGAAGAAGGCCAGATAACGGCTGTCTGGCGACCAGAACAAACCAGCAGCATTTTCGGTTCCAGGCAGTTGCTGCGCCGTGACCGCACTGATCGGACGAATCCAGACCGCCCTCTTGCCTTCAATCATCGCGACGTAAGCGACACGCTGGCCATCCGGAGAAATTGTCAGATTGCCCAACCCAGCCATGCCCAGTCCAGCCACCATTCCCGGCGCCGGCATTTCAAAACGTATCTGCGATGTTTCCACCGGGGCGCGGCGGAAATAGAGAGCCGCCGGTATGAGCGCTGCTGCTAACGCAAATACCAGGGCCGCTGTTATTAGCCACAACCGGCGGCCCGTGGGAGTGGCGGATTTCGATGCTGTCACCGGAAAGATCTTCTCGTCGAGAAACAGCCGCATATCCCCAATGTGCTGCAGCCGCTGCGGAGCTTCCTTGTTGAAAGCCGCGGTCAGGAGCAGGCGCAAGCTGGATGGAGTGTCTCGCGGTAGCAGGTCCAAGTTCGGCTGGCCCGCAACGATTTTCGCAATGATGTCGGTTGCGGTTTCCCCATCGAACGCCTGGCGCCCCGTGAGCATTTCATAAAGAATGCAGCCGAATGCCCAGATGTCGGTTCGTGCATCGACTTCCTTCCCTTTCGCCTGCTCCGGTGACATGTATGCGGCTGTTCCAAACACAATGCCGGGCATGGACCCGCTCACCACTGTCGGCGAGTTCGATAAATCCGTTTTGGGGGCTTTACCCCCCAGCGCTTTGGCCAAACCGAAATCCAACACCTTGACCTTTCCATCCGGCGTCAGCTTGATGTTGGCTGGCTTCAGATCGCGGTGAACGATTCCACGCTCGTGCGCAGCCCCCAGCGCATCCGCCACCTGCTTTGCAATCTGCAACGCTTCATCGACTGGAAGCGCGCCGCGTTTCAGTTTTTGAGCGAGAGTTTCACCTTCGACGAGCTCCATGACGATGCAGCCGGAGCCGCCCGTTTGCTCCAGGCCGTAAATCTGCGCGATGTTGGGATGATTCACCGAAGCCAGAAGCTGGGCTTCACGTTGAAAGCGAGAGAGACGGTCCGGATCACTCGCGAAATGATCCGGCAGGAGCTTCAACGCCACATCGCGCTGCAGTTTCGTGTCGCGCGCGCGAAACACCACACCCATCCCGCCTTCACCGAGCGGTGACTTGACCTCATACGGACCGATATGCGTACCTGGCGTGACAGACATGAGCGATGACTATACCAGCGCGTTGCTGAACTCGAAATCTTATAGTGAGTTCAGGAGTAGTCCACCTGTGGCCGCCACTGTCCATACAAGCGCCGCAAGGACGGCCGCAATTCTCCAATTCGTTGACCTCGCCAGGGCCAACAAGGAAGGCAGATTGATCGCCGGCCCCGCGAACAAAAAGGCGGCAACTGCGCCTACAGGCGCGCCGGCAGAGAGGAACCCGAGGGCCAGTGGAACCTCGAAAAATGTAGGTAGTGCTAAGGGGACAGCGATCGAAGCCGCCGCCAGAACGGCAAAAAATCGGAAACCACTGGAAGCCAATAATCCTGGCGGCACGTACTGAATGAGAAGCATGGAAGACACTACGCCAAGGACTAGAGCCGGAACCGTGCGGATGAGCATGTCGAGTAGCGATCCGAAAAACGCAGAAGCTCTTTCTTGTAAATCCGCTGGCGTTCTATATTCCGTCCGTTTTCTGTTGAAGAGCGGCGTATCGCGTGGGAAGAGGCGCTCGATAACGAAACTACCGAGGAATACAGTCACTGCCGCCATAAGCAGGCGTGCTGCGGCAACCTTGGGTGCAAAGAGTAGGAACGTCAGAACGAGCGCGGCCGGATTCAGCGATGGTGACGCCAGCATCATTGCCAGTGATGGTCCGAGCCGCGAAGAACGCTCGTACATCGCGCTAAAGACCGGCGCCACGCAGCAGGAACAAAGCATCAGCGGGGCGCCGGCAACACCTGCAGCGACCTGTGCACGAAGGGGCTTGCGGCTCAATATCTGGGCGAACCATTCCGGAGGAACGAAAGCACGGACGGCAGCGCCTATCAAAATGCCGAATGTTAAAGCCGGCCAAATCACAAGAAAGTAATTCAACGAATGCTGCGCCGCCACGAAGCCTGTGGCTTGGCCAAACGCCACGACATCGAGACGCGTGGACAGGACTCCGGATGACCGGACCTTCTGTATGGCCAGAAGTGCTACGTTCCATTTGTAGGCCACCAACCCTGCTAGAAGGAGCGCCGGAACAAACACGACCGGCAGCGCCGCCGGGCCAGCAATCGAATCCAGTGCCTTGATTTTGGGTTGTGCGCCCATGCGACGTTACTTTGCTCCAGAGAGCTCGGCGTAAAGCTGGCTAATCATATCAATTGTGGGCGTGACGCGAAAACGTATTCCCCTCCTTGCAAAGGCTGATTATTACCCATAAGTCGTCCGCTGGACACAGGCGTCTGGGACAACGGGCGGGAAAGGCGAAGTCCCCTCCTTGTCCAAGGAGGGGACTTCGGCTTTTCCTTCAGTTGTTTTCAATGCCCTGTGTCCAGCAAAAGATGTGGGACATGGCAAGTCTGAGCATGTCCCACAAATTCGGTGCGGGACACGGGGGGAGTAACAACGGATTTCCCTCCTGGAACAGGAGGGGTGGCTGCGCCATCAAGAAAATTGGCCCCGTTCCTTATTGGTGCGGACGGGGTGGTCAGTCCTCGAAACGCGTTTGGAATGCGTTTCGAAACATCTCATCTCGAATGACCACCCCGTCTGCGCCAGTTTCGGTTGCTTCGCGTCTCTCTCCAAACAGGGTGTACAGATTGACATTCCCAAGGGCCGCGATGATCGAATCGGAGACGCCCACGTGGCGGGACTTCATGATGTCCAGAAGCTCACGGATCTCGCGCCGTACACTTTCCTTTTCACTGCAGACGCAAGCAATAGGCAGGAAGCCTTTCCCGCGAGCGTATTGCGTGGAGAGATCTTCGGTCACGTAGACCAATGGCCGAATTAGCCGCAGGCTTCCCTTTTGAGACTGAGAGACTGGCGGGAGAGATGCGATTCGCCCGTTGAAGAGAATGTTGCGCAGCAGCGCCTCGGCGCAATCGTCGGCGGTGTGGCCGAGTGCAAGGACGGAGCAGCCTAGTTCCGCGGCAATCTTGTAGAGGTTGTACCGCCGGTGCCTGCTGCAGACGTCACATCCATGTGGAACATTCTCTGCAATCAATCGCAGCGTTGCCGTGTCCTCGCGCAATATCCAGTCGACGCCCAACGCTCGGATCTTTTCTTCCAGAGCGCGGATGGGCAGCTTGAATTTTCCTTGCTCCAGCGTGACAGCAACGAGCCCGTACGGAAACGGTGCGCGCTTCCGGTAATCGACAAGTGCATGGAGGAGTGAAAGGCTATCCTTGCCGCCGGAAACGGCGACGGCAATCTTGTCGCCAGGCCGCAGCATGGCGAAACGGCCCATGGCCCGGCCCAGGGCTTCGAGAATCTTGGATTCTATGGCCGAATGCATACCCTTAGAGTCAGCCCGCAGCTACGGGCACGACACGCGTTCCTCTTCATCATACTTGAAACTCGGAGCGTCTTAGCTCACTCCTGCGAACCTTTCCGGTGCTGGTTTTGGGCAATTCGCGGACAAACTCGACCTTGCGCGGATATTTGTATGGAGCAAGCTCGCGCTGTACAAAACACTGAAGGTCCTTCTTCAACTCTTCGGATGGAGTGTAGGAAGCGCGAACAACCACAAACGCCTTGGGGACCATTCCGCGCAACTCGTCCGGCGAGGCCACGACCGCAACCTCTGAAACCGCAGGATGCTCGGCCAGGACGCCTTCGACTTCCGGTCCTGCGATATTGATTCCTCCGCAAACAATGATGTCGTCGTTCCGGCACTGGTAGTGAAAAAACCCTTCGCTGTCTCGGATGTACACGTCGCCCGGGATATTCCAGCCTCGGCGAACGTAGTTTTGCTGGCGGTGAATCGAGTCTAAGTAACGGCAGCCGGTAGGGCCTTTAACGGCGAGCAATCCCTCTGTTCCATCCGGAACGGGCTTCATGCTCTTCTCATCGATAACTATCGCTTCATATCCCGGAACAACTTCGCCGGTTGCTGCGGGCCGGGAGCGGCCCGGTCGAGCTGAAATGAAAATATGCAACATTTCCGTGGAGCCAAGGCCATCCAGGACCTCGACGCCCGTCAACTCCTGCCAGGAGCGGTAAACGGGTCCGGGCAAAGTTTCGCCCGCGCTGATGGCCAATCTCAGTGAAGAAAGCGGACTCTTCAAGTTCGTGCACTGGTTCATCATCATTCGCAGGCTTAAGGGCGCGCAAAACGTAAATGTCACTTTGTAGTCGCGTATGGACTCCATCATGGCCTCGGGCGTAAATCGATCCAGCAAGACCGTGGATGCTCCGAATCGAAGCGGAAATACAAGTAACGCGCCAAGTCCGTAGGCAAAGGCCATGGTGGGATGTCCGCCGAAACGATCTGCGGAAGTCGGTTCGAGGACATATCGCGCGTAACTGTCGGCAATCGCCAGAAGGTCCGCGTGCGAATGCATGCAACCCTTCGGCACGCCTGTGCTGCCGGAGGTGTACAAAAGTACTGCCAGATCGTCCTTAGATGTGGGGCCACACTCGTGGTAAGGCTGGCCCCCGCGAAGCGATTCCACGTTGACGCACGGCACAGAGTTCGTGTCGAGCTTCTCGACCTCTTCCCACAGGTCCGCTTCTGCAACAAGCAGGCTTGGTCCAGAGCTTTCGAAAATGACACTTATCTCACGTGCCCGAATCAGCGGAGGCGTCGGTACAGCCACAGCCCCGATACGGAGTACCGCAAGCAGCGTGGAAATGAAGTGAGGACGATTCAACAGCCGCAGAATCACGCGGTCGCCCGGTTCGATGCCGCGCTGGCGCAGGGCACCTGCCATTTCCATGACTTCCTGCCGCAATTGGGAGTAAGTAACGACGGAATGGTTGAAGTAGATCGCAGGAGAAGCGCCGCGGCCATGCTCGAGGTTGACGTCCAGCAACTCGTGACAGGCGTTCAGCGTATCGGGATATGAAAGTTCCGGCAGCGAGTAGATCCTCTCCGGCCACAGCTCTCGTGGCGGATATGAAAGCTTCGCCATATTCAGTTTTCAGCGCGGGCCAAGGGTCGCGACTACAGGTTCAGCGGCAACTTTCTTCTGAGGCAGCGGAGATGCTCGCAGAATAAGCGCTCCAACGCCGGAAATCAGTGCGAGAATCGCGCTGCCGTAAAAGGCGGCGTCCCAACTGCCAAACTGTTCGAACATGAGCGCGCCAACAAAACCTCCGATGACCGACGCCACGCCTTTGGCAGAGTACAGGACACCGTAGTTCGACGTTGCGTTCCTGCTGCCAAAGTAATCGCCCATGGTCGACGGGAACAACGAGAAGACTTCACCCCACGTGAAGAACGTCAAAACGAGCGTGATTGCGAACATCGTGCCCGACGTGCGGCCAAGAGTAAGGACAGCTACAAGGCAGACGGACTGAAGTCCGAAACCAACCGCCATGGCGATCTCTCTGCCTGTTCGATCCGAGAGCCAGCCCCAGAAGATTCGACTCGCGCCGTTGGCAATCGGGCTAAGCGTCGTCGCAACGGTCAGGGCCGCGGCGGCAAGTCCCCACGATTTTACCAGCGGCCCCGCATTGGCGGTGACGAGCAGACCTCCAGTGGCCATGGCAACGAACATGAAATACATCAAATAGAAATGCGGGCTCCTCAGCATTTCTCCGGTACTGAAATGTTCCGTGTTGCGGCGGGCCTTGATGTTCGTCGACCCCTTGGCAACAATCTTCGTACCGGCAAACTCGGGCCCTGGATGGCGCATGAATTGGGCCACCACCGCGATGACCACTCCCTGAAAAATACCCGTGACCAGAAACGCGGTTCGGTACGTGTGCGCTCGGATCAGATACGCGATGAGCGGAATAAACAGGGCCGTGCCTCCGCCGAAACCCGCGGCGATGACACCGGCTGCCAGCCCTCGGCGGTCGGGAAACCATTTCAGCGCCGAACCGATTGAACCGCTATAGACAAATGCAGCGCCTATTCCGGCAATGCCATAGAAGAGGTACAGCTGGGCCGGTGTGGATGCGTAGGCGAGCGCGCTCCATCCGAACCCACATAGAACGCCGGCCGCGGTGATGAACTTGCGTGGGCCCATACGATCGATGAACCAGCCATCGACCGGCTGCACCCAGGTTTGCAGAAGAATGAAGATGCTGAATGCGGCCTGGATCTCTGTAAGCTTCCAGGCGGTCGCATCCTGAATCGGTCCGACGAAAAGCGTCCACGCATACTGCAGGTTCGCAATCATCACCATCGCAATTAACGAAGTTACAAGCTGAAACCAGGGATTCATCATCGTTGGCTCCTCATCTTTGCCAGTAGTTTTGTACAGGCATATACCGCGCTTGTATAGGGCATGGCAACATCTAAACGTTCGCCTAATTCAAGAACAGCTCCTACCAGAGCTTCGATCTCCAACGGGCGGCCGCTCTCAAGGTCCTGCAACATAGACGTCTTGTGTTCGCCGACTTTCTCAGCGCCCGCGATTCTCTGTTCGATCGAGATCGGTAGCTCGATGCCGATGCGGGTTGCAACCGTCTGGGCTTCTTCCATGATGTGCCGCACGAGGACCGATATCTCGGGATCACGAGCGATCTCCACCAGTGTTGCGCCGGTCACCGCGCTGATCGGGTTGAAGGACAGATTGCCCAAAAGCTTTACCCAGATCTCTTGCCGAATTCGTGTCGTAATCGGCGCACGCAAGCCCGCGCGGATGAGGATTTCGGCAAGTTTGCGAATCCGGTCGGAGCGAGATCCATCCGGCTCTCCCAAAGAAATACGATTGCCCTCGATGTGGCGGATCACGCCCGGCTCGGCAATCTCGGCTGCAAAATAGACGATCGATCCAATAACCCGATCCGGTTCGATTACTGACGATATGATGCCGCCAGGATCGACCTTTTCCAGCCGCAGGCCTTCGAGATCTCCGCCGTGCTTATGGAAGTACCACCACGGAATGCCATTCTGAGTACTGACGAAAACGGTGCCGGCGGCAATCAGGGGGCGTAGCTTTGGAGCAAGGCCGGCAAGGCTGTGTGCCTTCACGCCGAGGAAAACGACATCGGCGTTGCCCGCCTTCTCAAGGTCATCGACGACCTCAGGATGAACGACGAAATCGTCATCCGCCTCCAGGACGCGAACGCCTCTCTCTTTCATCGCGAGGTAGTGCGGCCCGCGGGCGAACAGCGTCACATCCTGCCCATCTCGCACCATTCGTGCGCCGATGTATGCGCCTACCGCGCCCGCTCCTGCAACCAAGAACCGCATAGGGTGTGGGACGAATGTTGAACAAGAACGTATTCCCCTCCTTGCAAAGGAGGGGAATACGTTCTTGTACATCAATACGTCATCGCTTAGAAATTCCTATTTCTCCGTGAACGCTTCGACCAGGGCTCGCCGCTGGATTTTGCCGGTCGCCGTTCGCGGAATCGCATCGACAACGTGAATCTTTTTGGGACATTTGAAATCCGCGAGGTGGTCCCGGCAAAACGACAGGAGTTCCGCAACCGGCACCGGCGCTCGCAAGACCACCGCCGCGGTGACTTCCTCTCCCCAGGTGGGATGAGGCACTCCAAAGCAGACCGCTTCCGCGACCGCCGGATGCTTTAGCAGCACCTGGCCGATTTCCATTGGAGCGATTTTTTCACCGCCGCGGTTGATCAGATCCTTTAACCGCGCTAATAACCGCAGATAACCGTCCGGATCGATAATGCCCTGATCTCCAGTTCGAAACCAGCCGTCAACGAACGACGTGGCATTGGCTTCAGGGTTGCTTTCGTACCCATCGATAATACTAGGGCCTTGAATCACGACTTCCCCGGCATGCCCCATCCCAAGATGGCTATGATGACCATGGCTGTCCATAATGCTGATCTTCACACCGGTACCGAGACCGACAGATTGCGCTCTGCGGACTCCTGGCGGCAATGGATTTGACGCGATCTGGTGCGAAGCTTCCGTCATTCCATACGCCTCGAGCACCGGAGCGCCAAATACATGCTCGAGCTTCTCCATCGTATGCAAGGAAAGCGGCGCGCTGGCCGAGCGGATAAAACGTAGATGCTCGGCACCCATGGGCCGCTGGTCGCCGGCACGAGCGAGGAGAAGGCGATGCATAGTCGGAACCGCCGAATACCAGGTGGCCCGGCATTCGCGTACAGTTCGCCAGAAAGACAGCGGATTGAATTTCTCCGGAACGACCATCGTGCCTCCAGTAAGCAGCGTCGCCAAAGTTGAAGCGAGAAGACCATGAACGTGAAATAGGGGCATCACCGTCATGGCAACGTCATTTGCGGTCAGTTGGTAGGTCCGGGCGATGTTTTCGGCGGAGACTGCAAGATTCCGGTGTCTCAGCGGCACCCGCTTTGGCCGGCCGGTGGTTCCACTCGTGTGAAGGATCAATGCAACGTCATCCGGTTGCGGCGGGCCAGCGGTTCGTCCTGTTGAAGCGGGAAAGAAACGTACCGTGCCCTCCGGATCGACATCGGCAGCAAGAATAGGAACGCCCCTTTCCGCCGCGGCGCGTCGCGCTTCGTCGGCGCCGGCAGGCGGCAGCACAAGCAACTTGGCATCCGTGTCTTCCAGAAAGAAGACGAACTCATCGTGGCGATATGCGGGATTCAGCGGAGCCGCCGTTCCTGCAACGGACGCCCCGAGGAAGCAGACAATTGTTTCCAGTCCATTCGGCAGCGCCATCGCCACGCGGGCGGCATTCCCGATGCCGGCGCTGGCAAAGACATCGGCTGCCGCGGCCACCTGCCGCCGCAGCGAGTCATATGTAATGCGTATACCTCTCTCTGGCAGGACAAGCGCCGTAGTTTCTCCCGGAGGTCTATGCAATAACTCCAACAACGTCATACCAAATTTCTACTCTTGCACGTTTCCTTTGGGATTATCGATCAGAATCGAAAAGCCTGGATTATACGGAGAAAGGACAGTTTCGTGGAGAGAGGTGAGTAACCGCGGTAATTTCGGATTTAGGGAACCCGCTTGCACCAGAATGGTTCCCTAAATCCGCAATTGTTTTTGCCGCTATCCCGGATTTCTCACCGGCCTGTGACTATCCACAGCCGAGTCCCTCTCCCTCTGGGAGAGGGTGCCGCGAAGCGGCGGGTGGGGGTTAACAGAGTGCATTCTTATCGGCCCTCACCCGGCCTTCGGCCACCCTCTTCCAGAGGGAGAGGGACGCGCCCTCGGCATAGTTGCCTAAGATTCCGGTGAGAAATGCGGCCTATCCCTTCAGGATTCCCTTAATGGGCGCGATGCCGGGGATCTCCCACTCCTCCCACATCTCATCCACCCTTTTCTGGATGTACTCAAAGTCCTCCGGGATCAGGTGGGCGAAGCGGCCCTGTGCCACGAGGAAGTCCTTAACCGGAGTACGGCCTTTAGCACTTTTGCGGCAGTCATAGGTGTAGATGACTTGACCTTCGATTATCTCGAAGAGTGGATAAAGTCCGGAGCGGATGCCCATTTCCCCGATTTCGTGCGAATAGCGCGGATGGAAGTCCCAACCTTTGGGACAAGGATCATAAGTGTGGATGAATGTCGGTCCTCCGACCGCCAGCGCTTTGCGCACCTTGTTCATGTAATCCATCGGCGGGAACGTGGCGCATGCGGTGGCGACGTATTTGCACGTGGGGTGGCCCACCGCAAGCATACCGGCGACATTCTTTTTCCAGCGTCGCTGCATGATGCGGTGCTTGCTACCGGGAGGAGTAAATGTCGTTTGCGCCCCGTAGGTCGACAGGCCGGTTGCCTGGATATCCGTATTGGCGGCGGACTCGTTGTCGTACATGATGATCAGGAGATCGTAGTCGGTTTGAAGTGCGCCGGAAATACCGCCGATTCCCATATCACCGCCACCGAGGTCGCCGCAGAACGCGATGGCGTTGATCGGTTCATCCACGATCTTGCCTTTGCGCTTGAGCGCTCGAAGCCCTGCAGCCATGCCTACCGCCGAGGAGCCGCCTGCGCCAAGCTGCGTATGCATCCAGGGCACAATCCAGGGAGTGGTCATGTAGCTGGTATTGGCGACGTACATGCAACCCGTCGAACCAGTGACAACAGTCCGCGGACCCGCCGCCTTGATAAAGCCACGCATCGTTGTCGCCGATTCGCACCCCTGACAAGTGCGATGACCCGACGTGTAGAACTCTTCCAGCGGGATTTTGTGAACGCCTTTGATTTTGTCGTAAACAACCACATCGCTCGCCATAGTCTTCTCCTTATGTCTTAGTACTTAGTTTCATCAATACGGTGACGTATTTGCCCTCATCCGGCCCTTCGCTTGGGGCTTCGCCGTAGCGGGCTTGCGCTTCGCGCGGGCCACCTTCTCCCAGAGGGAGAAGGACCATTCGGAAGTTTGGTCCCTCTCCCTCTGGGAGAGGGTGCCGCGAAGCGGCGGGTGAGGGTGCCATCCGTGACCGTATTTACGAAATGGCGCACTTAGCGTCGGGCCATCCGGTCCCCCCACGCCAGAATTCATTCCCGCACGCCGATCCAGGTGACGAAGTCATCCAGCTTATCATCGGTCTTCGATTTCTGTGCGATTCTAAACATTCGGATGCAGTCATCGATCGAGACGTCGCGCCCGCCGAGACCGGTAATGATGTTTGTCACCGCAGGCCGGTTCTTCAACGGGTACAAACAGGATCGAACTTCGTGCAACAGGATTCCGCCATCATCTGGGGAACCGTGGGCAAAGTCGCGGTCGATAACACCCACTGCCTTGAAACGACTAAGTGCCTCGCGTAATTCGATCGTCGGGAACGGCCGGAACCAGCGCAGGCTGACAAAGCCGACCTTCTCGCCCTTTTCGCGCAAGCGGCGAACGGCGGTGCGTCCGGGTGCGCAGACGGTGCCCAGCCCGATCAGAACCGTGTCGGCATCATCGGTCATGAACTCGGTAAAGAAAGGGCTGGAGTAGCGTTCGCCAAACACGCCATTAAATTCCTCGTAAGCTTGTTTGATGACTCCCCGCGCGCGCCGCGCAGCGTCCCAGTTCTGCCGGCGCAATTCCATCACCCAGTCTTCATTGACCTGGGGTGCAATCGAAATCGGATTGTCGGGATGCAATCGTCCGTCACCCAGATCGTACCGGGGCAGAAACCGGCGCACGGCTTCGGTGGTCGGAATCTTCACCATATGCTGCGAGTGCGTCAGGAACGCGCCGTCCATGGCGAGAGCCATCGGCATTCGTACACGCTTGTCTTCGGCGATGCGATAGCCGATCAACACATGTTCGAGCGCTTCCTGAGGGGTCGTCACCCAACAGAGCAGCCACCCCATATCGCGCACGGCCATCGCGTCGTTATGCTCGACTCCAAAGGCGCCGGGGTCGTCGAGCGCCCGGTTGCCGACCAGAAAAAGCACGGGCAGACGATCCGTGGCTGTGACGACCAGAGCTTCGAAGCCATAGCACCAGCCGGTACCGCTGCTGCCGGCAAATGCGCGGGCGTTCACGGAACTGGCATGTTTGACAATTTCGAACTGAGAATGTTCGCTGTCGGCGATGATATATTCCGCGTCCAGTTGCCCATCCGCGATGATCTTGGACAGAGCGTCCATCACTTCGGTGTAAGGACGAATCGGATACGCGGCAATGACGTCGACGTCGGCCAGACGCACCGCCTGGGCGACTGCCTGGCATCCCGTCAACAAGTCTTCACGTTCATAGATCTTCTTTGTCGCTTCTTCGGCAATCATGTTCTTTAAATCCTCCGGTCAGCTCTTTGGCGTCGCACGTTTTCCGCCGATCGGCACGACCTCGCCTTCGACGAATTCCAACCCTGTTCCCGTGACAAATGGGTGAATGTAGCGCCCCTTACTCTTCTTCCTTTCGGCCCACTCGACGTAGTTTTCGCGATCCTGCGTGTAGGCTTCCCACGGGCTGCTGTTATTTTCGAATTGCAGCTCGTCCACCATCACGATGCATTCGTTCACCGGACAGATCTGCGCACACTTCCCGCAGCCGGTGCAGTATTCAAACGCAATGTCGTACAGCCCGTCGGTCGTTGGATCGAAACACTCGTCGGGGCATTCGAGCCAGCAGAGTGTGCATTTCGTGCAAATATCGAAGCGAACCACGGGACGTTGAGTCTTGGTCGTGCCACGCTTGAACTGCTCGTTGCGCGCCTGACCTTTTGGTCCCATTTCGAAATGCCGTTTGACGGCGGGAACTGCCGCGCCCTCGCTAAACTCGAACCACTTGGGCAAAACCGGGACTTCGTGCGTCCATTCGATCCCCTCGCTCAGCTTTACTGTCCTGCTTGTCGTGCGTACTTCCTCGTAGGCTTTGCGTGCCGCTTCTGCGCGGAAGAGTTCCTTCGGATTCTTTTCGCGTAGATAAGCCTCGACTGCCTCAATGCCGATAATGTCCGGATCAACGCCAGCCACAGCGCCAAGGGTTCTTTCGTGAGTGAGATCGTCCCTGAAAACCCACAGACCTCCAAAACTGGGATCACCCTCGTAGGTCGCGAGCTTCCACTCGTAGGGCTTCTTTCCGATGAATTGCAGCAGCTCTTCGTGATTCTTTCTCGTGGCCACCAGGAGCGTTCCACCTTCCTGAACCTTTTCGTTGATTGGACGAAGTCCGTGCCAACCCCAGGGTTCGACGCCTTTGGTCATCGTGTCGTCGAGAACGACGGAAATGTCGGCCAAATCGATATCCAGCTTGGCGCCGCATTCCGCCTCCAACTCCTCTTCGGACAGATCGTGGGAAACGAACGCGAAATACTTGCACGGGATACCATTGCGCTCCGGCGAATCGCTATAACGCCCATTCGAGAAGCCGATCCGTCCCATCCGGCTGGCAATGATGACAATATCACTGCCGATTTTCTTTCCGAGATTCTTCTGAAAAATTCCGCGATAGTTGATTTCAACGCGTTTAATCAATGGATACCTCCTACTGTCTGGATTTCCTGGGTGTCCGGCGTAGACGAGAACAAAACGACGCTCAAGCCGAAGAGTTCCGCGTCTATCGAGCGGATATGCTCCTCCATGGCCTTCCGCGCTTCAATCGAGTCACGCGCCTTCACCGCATTCACGATCCGGCGATGGGAAAACAACGAAAGACGGGCACGCTCACTGGTCTGCAAACTTTCATTACGGGTTGGAGCGATAACCTTCATCAGCGTTGCGCCAATTTGCAGCACCGCGCGATTGTGGGTGGATTCGGCCAACGCCGAATGAAAAGTCTCATCAGTCTCCGCAATACTCTTTTTCTGCCGGAGCTCCTGTTCCTGCAACCGCAAAACCGATTGCAGCCGCGCCAGATCCTTAGAAGTCGCACGCTCGGCGGCCAGGGCCGCTATGGAAGGCTCGATGAGCAATCGCAATTGAAAGATGTCCTGGAGGGCCAGGTGATGAAGCGCCAGGGTCAGATTTTGTGCGTTGCCGCTCGCAATAAAGTTCCCGGCGCCACGCCGGCTGACGGTAAGGCCTTGCAACTGCATCACACGAAGCGCTTCTCTCAGCGTCGCCCGGCTCACGCCCATGCGTTCACTGAGAATCCGCTCGGAAGGTAACCGGTCACCTGGCTTCAAGCGCCCCTGCTTAACCAGTCCCGCAAGACGAATCATGACATCTTCATAAACCGGAGCTCGTCCGGCTTTCGCCACCGTCGACCCCTTTCAAACTGGTCAGACCACTTTTGGAAGGCATTATAGTGGCCCTTCTGGCCACTGTCCAGCACGATTTTCTGAAGGTTTTGAAACATTTGAGTGCAAGGTTGGCGGCTGGAATTGTTCTTCTCCCTCTGGGAGAAGGTGGCCCGAAGGGCCGGATGAGGGTGCATTTCCTGCCCTCACCCGGCGCTTCGCGCGTCCCTCTCCCAAAGGGAGAGGGACATCCTCGAAACAGGTTTCCAAATAGAGAATCCCATGAAACCCGCATCAATCCTGCTTCTGGAGCGAACCGCATCTCGTAATTTGGACAAGAGTGCTCCCAAAGGGAGAGGGACAGCGGGCTTTAGCCCGCGCCCGTTTCATTTCGTTCTTTGCCGATCACTTTTGCCAGCAGACTGCCATCATGCAATCTCACCTTTACCGCCGCGTTCGTCTCGACTGCGTTTACGGAACGGATCACGTGTCCTTCGGGCGTGAGGCAAATGGCGTAGCCGCGTTCGAGAACAGCAAGAGGGCTGAGCGCTTCCAGCGTGTGGGCAATGCCTGCGAAAGCCTGGTGGCACTTCTTTAAGCGCTGGTGGACGGCGTTGGACAGACGCTGCTCGCAAATCTCCACACGATGCGCGCGAGAACGAATAAAGGCTCCCGTGCGTCCGATCTGCTCGAGCCGGAATGTGAGGTCATCGACTCGCTGAGCCATCCGTCGGATCCGGGTTTCCGCAACCACAAAACCCCGGCTTCCAACCTTTGACGCCAAGAAATGCCGCCGTTCGACGATTCGAGATCGGATGACTCCCTCGAGACGCCCTTCCAATTGCTTCACCCGTTGCGAGATCTCTTCCTTGGACTGGATGACGATCTCCGCCGCGGCGCTTGGCGTAGGGGCCCGCAGGTCCGCGACAAAGTCGCTGATCGTAAAGTCCACTTCATGCCCGACCGCCGAAATAACCGGCTTCCGGGCTCGAACGATCGCACGCGCGACCCGCTCTTCGTTGAAGGCCCACAGATCTTCCATCGAGCCGCCGCCGCGCGTGATGACGATCACGTCAACATCGGTCGAGCGGCTCAGATAATCGATGCCCTCCATGATTTGAAGCGATGCGCCTTCCCCTTGAACTTCTGCCGGAAAAATCAGAACGTTGATCGCGTTATGGCGCCGCTTGAGAACCGTGAGAATGTCGCGCAATGCAGCGCTCTTGGTCGAAGTCACGATGCCGATTTTTCGGGGAAATGCCGGGATCGGCCGCTTGCGATCGGGCCGAAACAGACCCTCCTTTTCGAGCTTCTCCTTGAGCTGCTCGAACGCAAGTTGAAGGGCGCCGAGGCCCGCCGGCTCGAGAACTTCCACGATGAGCTGATATTCGCCGCGACCTTCATATGTGCTCACGCGGCCGCGCGCTCGAAAGAGTTTTCCATTTTCCGGGCGAAATCGAAGAAGGCGCGCCGAGTTGCGGAAACACACGGCGGGTAACTGGGCACGATCGTCTTTCAACGTGAAGTAAAGGTGTCCGGCCGCGGACGTCTTGAAATTGGAGATTTCTCCCTCGACCCAGACATCGATAAAACGCCGTTCCAGCAGATCGCGAATCTCGATGCTGAGTTGGGAAACCGAGTAGATCTTGCGCTGGAACTCTGTTGTTTTCACCTCGGCAGTATAGTCTATTCAAACGATGCAGGAACCTATCCTTCCCGGACGGATTTTGGCTCGTCAAGCCTAACGGGCGGCAGTTTTGCATATAATGCAGTAGATGATGGTGAATGTTACGAAGCTGAATTTATATTGCATTTTGATTCTGGGGCTGGCGATCGCCGGCTGTTCTACAAACAAAGCCGCACCTGCCGCGAAAGCGGCGGCTCCTGCCGCTCCCGTTTCCGTGGCTCAGGCCGTTTCGAAAACTGTGCCTCTTGAAATTCAAGCTGTTGGGAACGTTGAAGCGTTTTCGACGGTCACCGTGAAGGCACAGATTGGCGGCGAACTGACACAGGTCAACTTCGAGGAAGGCGCGGATGTGAAGAAGGGCGACCGTTTGTTCGTGATCGATCCGCGTCCATACGAATCGCAGGTCACCCAAGCCGAAGCCAATCTCGCGAAAGACAGGGCCCAGCTCCAGGCCGCCCAGGCGAACCTCGCGCGAGACACGGCTCAGGAGACGTATGCCCGGGCACAATCCAGACGCTACGCGGAGCTCGCGCAACAAGGCGTGCTGTCCAAGGATTCTGCCGAGCAAACAAATGCCCAGGCGACTGCATTGCAGGAAGCGGTTCGCGCCGATAACGCGGCGATTGAAAGCACTCGCGCAAACATCGCTGCGGATCAGGCCGCGTTGGATCGAGCAAACCTTCAATTGGAGTACTGCACGATCGTTTCGCCGATCGACGGCCGCACCGGCCATTTGTTCGTGAAGCAGGGCAACGTCATCAAACCGAACGACGTGGATCTGGTCACGATCAATCAACTGCGTCCGATCTACGTCTCGTTTGCAATTCCCGAAACAGATTTGCCGACCATCAAGAGCCATATGGCGCACGGCAAAGTCTCGGTGGCGGCCTATTCGCAAAACGATGACACGCCGCTGGAGACCGGCGCGCTCACGTTTGTCGAAAACACCGTGGACAGCGCGACCGGCACAATTCGGTTAAAGGCCCTTTTCCAGAATCCGGGCGTGAACCTCTGGCCTGGCGAGTTTGTGCGGGTTGTGGTCCGGCTGAACGAATCGGCGGCTGCGGTCGTTGTTCCCGCGACGGCCGTGCAGACGGGGCAGGATGGGACGTTTGTATTTGTCTTGAAGCCGGATATGACGGTGGAAGCGCGCCCCGTCATTACTGGCAGGATTTTTCAGAAAGAGATTGTCATTCAGAAGGGTTTGAGCGGCGGAGAGACCATCATCACCGAAGGTCAGCTACGGCTTGTTCCCGGAAGCCGGGTTCAAGTGAAATCCACTTCTCCATCTCAGTAACATTGGAGGGCCGCTGTGAACGTATCTGATATTTTCATTCGAAAACCGGTCGCCACCAGCCTGCTGATGCTGGCGATCGCACTCTTTGGAACGATCGCCTACCGCACGCTCGGAGTCAGCGATCTGCCCAACGTCGATTTTCCCACACTGCTGGTTACCGCAAGCCTGCCTGGAGCAAATCCGGACACGATGGCGTCCGCCGTCGCGACGCCGCTCGAACGCCAGTTCTCGACGATTGCGGGACTGGACTCGATGTCCTCTGCAAACTCGGTTGGAAGTACACAGATCACGCTGCAGTTCAACCTGAGCCGTGACCTGGACGGCGCCGCGCTGGATGTTCAGACGGCGATCACGCAGTCGGCGCCGCTGCTGCCGGCGGGGATGCCGAGTCCTCCGAATTTCCGCAAGGTTAATCCAGCCGACCAGCCATTCCTGTTCTTGTCGCTCATGTCGAGCACCGTTCCGCCATGGACGCTGGACGAATATGCGGAAACGACTCTTGCGCAGCGCATCTCGACGGTTCCCGGCGTCGCGCAGGTCCAGGTCAATGGCCAGCAGAAATATGCGGTCCGCGTGCATTTGGATCCCACGAAACTGGCGGCCAAGCAAATCGGCCTGAATGAAGTCGAGGCCGCATTGCGCAACTGGAATGTGAACATTCCCACAGGCACCATGTACGGCCCGCAACGTACGCTGACGCTCCGCGCGGATGGACAGCTGACGAGCGCCGCTGCGTTTCGAAAGATGGTTATCGTGGAGCGCAACGGGTCTCCGGTTCACCTCGAAGAACTCGGCAATGTCATCGACAGTGTCGAGGACGATAAGAACGCAAGCTGGAACAACGACGCGAATGGCGTCCAGCGATCCATCATTCTGGCAATCCAGCGGCAGCCGGGAAGCAACACCGTCGAAGTCGCCGATGCGATCGAGAAGCTCATGCCGGTTTTCCGGGAACAGCTGCCGCAATCGATAAACCTGGGCGTTCTGTACGATCGGGCGAGATCGATTCGCGACTCCTTCAATGATGTCCGATTCACGATGCTGCTGAGCCTCGCGCTCGTCGTGATGGTGATTTTCGTTTTCCTTCGCAATCTTCCGGCGACCGCTATTCCAAGTCTCGCGCTTCCGTTCTCTATTATTGGAACGTTTGCCGTGATGTCGGTCATGGGCTACACGCTCGACAACCTTTCGATGATGGCGCTGATCCTTTCGGTTGGCTTTGTCGTGGACGACGCGATCGTCATGCTCGAAAACATCGTGCGCCATATCGAGAGGGGCGAAGCTCCGCTGGAGGCCGCGCTGAAGGGCTCGCGCGAAATCAGCTTCACGATTGTGTCGATGACGCTCTCGCTTGCGGCTGTCTTCATTCCGGTTCTTTTCATGGGCGGAATTCTCGGGAGACTATTCCGCGAATTCGCTGTCACCATTACCGCGGCGATCCTGATTTCCGGCATTGTTTCCGTCACGCTCACGCCGATGCTTTGCAGCCGCTTCCTGAAATCGATCCGGCACGACCGGCAGCCGGGCCGTCTCTTCAGAGCGACCGAGCGGATCTTCGATGGGATGCTGGACATCTACGACCACAGCCTCCAGTGGGTCCTGCGACATCGTGCCGCCATCCTTGCGTTCAGCGTTTTGATTCTGGCAGCGACGGCGGTCCTGTTCGTGCGGATACCAAAGGGTTTCGTTCCGGATTCGGACAACGATCAGCTCTTAATTCAGACTGAAGCCGAACAGGGCATTTCGTTCGAAGAGATGGCGCGAAACCAGCAGAAGGTTGCGGATATGGTCCGGAAAGATCCAGCGGTCCTGGAGTTCTTTTCGAGCATCAGCGCATCGAATGCCGCGAGCGGTGGCGCGAACTTCGGACGCATGTTCCTTCATCTGAAGCCTCGCGTCGAACGTGAAAGCCTCGATGTGCTCGTCGGCCGGCTGCGTCGGGAATTGTCGGACCTGCCTTACATGAAAACGTATATACAAAATCCGCCCTCGCTTCGAATCGGAGGCCAGGCCACCACGGCGCTGTACCAATACACAATGCAGGGTTCGGATACGAAAGAACTCTACGACGCTTCGCAGCAGCTTCTCCGCCAGTTGGCGCAGGTTCCCGGATTGACCGATGTGATCAGCGATCTTCAGTTGCAGAACCCGCAGCTCAACGTTTCCATCAATCGCGAGAAGGCGGCAGCCTTAAATGTCAGCGCGCAAGATATTGAGAATGCGTTGTACGACGCGTATGGGCCGCGCTGGGTTTCGACAATCTACGCGCCGACAAATCAATACAGGGTCATGCTGGATTTGGCGCCTGAATATCAGAACCGTCCGGATGCGATCTCGCTTCTCTACATCAAGTCCACCGGCGGCCAGCTCGTGCCGCTGAGTACACTGGCGCGAATGTCGCAGGATGTGAGCCCGCAGACGATTCACCATCTTGGGCAACTGCCCGCCGTGACGCTCTCATTCAATCTGAAGGCGGGGGTTTCGCTGGGTGAGGCGGTCGCCCAAGTCGAAGAACTCACGCGTGGCATACCGGCGACGATCAGCGGCTCGTTCCAGGGAACTGCGAGAGAATTTGAAAATTCGGTACAAAATCTGACGGTCCTGCTAGGCATCGCGATCCTCGTGATCTACATCGTGCTGGGCATCCTGTATGAAAGCTACGTACACCCGCTGACGATTCTCTCCGGATTGCCTTCCGCAGTCTTCGGCGCACTGCTGACTTTGTACCTTTTCAAGATGGATCTGAACATTTACGGTTTCGTCGGCCTGATCATGCTGATCGGAATCGTGAAAAAGAACGCGATCATGCAGATCGATTTCGCGCTCGCCGCCGAACGCAACGAGGGCCAGGCTCCACTCGAAGCCATCTATCAGGGCTGCCTCGTCCGGTTCCGTCCCATCATGATGACGACGATGGCCGCGTTGCTTGGCTCACTTCCCATCGCACTGGGTTATGGCGTTTTCCCAGCTCGTGACACTCTATTTGACACCGGTTGTCTACACATACATGGCCGCGCTCTCGGAAGGCAGCAACAAACGAAAGCGCAAACTGGAAGTGGCCCAACCGCCAGTCGCGACGGTTCGGTAATGTGGCCGGCCAAGTATCTCCAAATGCGACAGCAAAGGTTCTGTATCAGCACTACGACTCTTGGAATAATAGGTGAAGCAGAGGAGTCCGTCGTGTGGTGGGCGGCGCATAGCAGACACCGCGACGCATCCTAAAGCTCATCGATGAAGGCAGCGAGCTTTTTCAGTTTGAATTTTGCCTCGATCGGCTTCAAGAAACGTCACTCCATTGTGGAGAAGATAGACTTTGTCGACGATAAGATTTTCTTCGGCATCGAGAAGATTGGGTTTGTCACGGAAATGATTTGATTGGCCAGGGAAGCGATTATTTCCGTCCCCGTCTCAATTGACTTTGGCTTGGAGAAACATGTCTCGGTCGCGAAGACGATTGTCTTTGCAGGCGAGAAGATCTTCTTCGTCGTCCAGAAGATTCCTCGGAGTAGGCGCTCGTCTTCAACGCGTAACACGGGACGACCGATACATAAACAATTCCTTTCAATTTAGCCGCGTCTGCGCTATTCGCACGCCCTCAGGTTTGAGCAGGAGCAGGAACACGAGCGCGTGTGTGATGAGTAGAAGCGGTACCAAGACCGTCGGAATGAAATAGGCCGCGCCCTGCAAACCCGGCGCCTGGCCAAGGCCGACTCGATTACCTTCGTAGAACGCATAGAGCAGATCTACGCTGCCCAGAATCCGTCGAAGACATCCTCTAACTCGCCCTTCACGTTGAAGTTGATCTCAGACACTCGATTGATCTTCAAAGGGTCGCTTCGCACGATGTTAAGGACCTGGTTCCTCTTGATACCAACGCACGATGGTCAAATTCTTCGCGGCGTAGAGCGGCAGATTCGGCTTGTCGGCCGCGACCCACATCATCATGCCTCCTTGCTGATAGATAAGCGACATCTTATGTATTAACGCAAGTCAGGTCGCGCGTTGGCGTGTGCGCCGCTGCGGCCCAAGCTGAATGAGCACGAGTCGATAAACCGGGATCCCTACCATCGGCAGGCGACGAAGCATGTCGATCGGACAAAGGAATCTTTAAAAAGTTGCATAGAGTTGTCCATTTGGGCGGGTTTCGTTCGTCTTATACCTAAAAGGTGAACACGAATACTGACGCTGCCCTGCACCTTCCGCGGACAGGTCAGAGAAAGGAGCGTAACAACAAATGAACCTTGCTTCGGCCTTACAACTCGACGCCATCTGGCTTCAGCTCCAAAACCATGACATCGTGCCGCTGAACCCATCGCTCGCCGAATGTACTTTCGAACTCGACATGGCGATCAGACGAGGTGCCCGGGCATATCCGGATTTAAAGCGAATTGATTTTTATGACATCGAACTGCGCAACGGCTGGGCTTACATTCACGTGCGTCGCGAAGCTCGGACTGTCTATATCGTGGCTTCTTCAAGTTCCGCTTCCTTCATTTCTTTTTGTACCCGAGACGATTCGGAAAACGAATCGCGAAAGGAATAGGCAATGTGCATTGACCAATCGCGCCGGACAGCTCAGCGTTTCACACTTCCCTCTGAAGGAACACGCCAGTCCAAACCGGTGGTTCGCCTCGATATGTCGCAAGTTGACTTGTTGGCGACGGTATTGAGCCGCGCCTGTCAAGACGAACCCAAATTCAAATATCTAATGCCGGACGAACAAACGCGGCGCGCCGTTTTGCCTTGGTTTTTCGGCTCCGTCGCGATTCGCGCCAGCCACCTCTACGGTGAAATCTATACAACGGAAAACATTGACGGCGCCGCTCTCTGGATTAGTCCTGGACATGCTTCGAACATCGGACAGATAGTGCGGACAGGAATGCCCGCGATGCCCTTCAAACTGGAGCCGGCGAGCTGCAAGCGTTGTATAAGGGTGATTGCACGTGTGGAAGCGGTGCATGCGCGGTTGGCTGGGCGACCGCATTGGTACCTCGTGGCTCTCGGCGCGGAGCTATCAAAGGGGAGGGCCATCCGCAAAGCCCTGATTGAACCGGTGCTGGCGCGTGCGGACTCGGACGGCCTGCCATGCTACCTCGAGACTTTCGATGAAAATAGTGTGCTGTTCTACGAAAACCTTGGCTTTCGAATAGAAGGCGCCGGGCAGATCCCGTGGGGCGGGCCAAACTTTTGGGCGATGATGAGAGCGCCGCAAGCGTCGTTATGAACTGCTCCTTGATTGTCATTGTCGCCAAACGAATCGGACGTGATGAGCCGTTGAAATGAAACTTTCATTCGTCCCAAAAGAAAAATGTCCGCGGCCTGACCCGCCAAACGTCTTTAACACTGACTGCAAAACTAAGGAGGTATATCATGAGTGAATTTACGTACCTGTTTCGAGGCGGAAGGCCACAAGGATCATCCCCCGAACAATGGCAGCAGCAGATGCAAAAATGGGTCGTGTGGATAAAAGAACTTGGCGAAAAGGGTCACATCAAAGATCACGGACGCCCACTCGAACGCACCGGCAAGGTCGTCAGCGGTAAAGAGAAGACCATTATCGATGGCCCGTACGCCGAGGCCAAAGATCTTGTAGGTGGGTACATGCTCATCGAAGCAAAGGATCTTACGCACGCACTGGAGCTTTCAAAAGGCTGCCCGATCTTTGAGGTAGGAGGTTCGGTTGAAGTGCGCCCGGTCATGAAAGTGGATCTGTAATGGAGACCACGGATCACCTTTTCCGGCGTGAGGCGGGACGCATGGTCGCGACGCTCACGCGCATTTTCGGAGTCCACAACCTTGCGCTGGCGGAGGACGTCGTTCAAGACGCCTTCTGCCGCGCTTTGGAAGTGTGGAAATTCCGAGGTGTGCCGGAAAATCCTTCCGCCTGGCTCATGGCGACCGCAAAGAATCGCGCGCTCGACATCCTGCGGCGCGATCGCACGGCACGAACCTTCGCACCTGAGCTAGCGAGGCTGCTGGAGAATGAATCGAAGCTCGTGTCTGTTTTCGACGAACTCTTTTCTGCGCAGTCGATCAAAGACGATCAGCTTCGAATGATGTTTTCCTGCTGCCATCCCAAGCTATCGGAAGAGGCCCAGGTTGCGCTTGTGCTCCACATCCTATGCGGCTTCGGCGTGAGTGAAATCGCGAGCGCATTCCTCAATAGCGAGGCTGCGATCGAAAAGCGCATATCGCGCGGAAAGAAAGTGCTCGCCAGATCAAAAAGACTGTTCGACATCTCGGGAATCGAGGACTTCTCCGCGCGCCTTCCAGCGGTCCAACGCGCACTGTATTTGCTCTTCAACGAGGGCTACCATGGAGCCTCCCCTGAGTTTGTGGTGCGGGCAGAACTCTGCCGGGAAGCCATGCGTCTCACCGCGCTCCTTCTCGCACATCCGCTCGGGGGTACGCCGGTGAACTACGCGCTTGCCGCGCTGATGTGCCTGCACGCGGCGCGTTTGCCCGCGCGCGTTGACTCCATGGGCAACTTAAGTTCGCTCTTCGACCAGGACCGCTCGCGGTGGGACCCGGAACTTGTGTCGGAAGGCCAGAGGTTCCTCAATCTCTCGGCCACCGGCCGGGAGTTAACCGCGTACCATCTTGAGGCAGCGATTGCGTCAGTTCATGCGAGCGCTCACCGGACAGAAGATACGGACTGGCGAACTATTGTTTCGCTGTACGACACATTGATGACAATCAATCCCTCGGCCGTGGTCGCTCTCAACCGCGCGATCGCAGTTGCCCAACTCGACGGTCCCGAGCGCGGACTTGAAGAGATCAGCGCGATCGCCGGGAGCGATCGCCTCGCCGCCTATCCGTTTTACTTCGCGGCACTCGGTGAGCTTGAGCTGCGCAGAGGACAGTGGCAAGTGGCTCGAGAGCATTTCCTGGCAGCGGTCGCGCTTGCGCGGAACCCCATGGAGCGCCGATTCCTCGAACAACGCGTTAGCGCGTGCAAGCGAGGCAATACGCAGCACGTGGCGTCCTATGAAAAAGTTTGGAACCGGCAACTCCCAGCTTTCAAAAATCGTTTGGAAGGCGAAGACCGCGGCTGAGCCGGAGTGTCAAACGCCTCCGAGCCGCGGGACTTCAGTTTCGAAACGAAATTGTAAGCGGCGTAGGAGGTTCTCAGATTGTGCTCGATGACCCATTTGGTAATCCGATAGAACTGTTCCAACCTGCCGCGCAGGCGTAAGTTGCGGTTCCGGCCTAGCGCGGTGTGCTTGAAAGATGCCGGACGGCTCGGCTATTCCGCACAATGCTCCATCACGCAACGCCGGTGACCACGTTGGCGGGCTTGGTAAATCGCACATGCAGTCCGACCGAAGCAATCTTGATCTGGCAAGTGCCGAACCGGCTCTGCTCTGCCATCCGGATGAAGTTGTCATTGGTATAAGCTCGCTTGAGCAGCACGTGTCTGAAGGTCCACTTTGTCATCCATGCATCGATTCGCCTCCGCCCGCTTTGGTTGACGTACGCGTCGATCTCATCGAGCGAGGCATCCTTACGAAGGTCCATCACTACCGCATCACCCCTGGGACGCAGAACGCGGTACATTTCGTCCAGAGCTTTAACCGGCTCCGAGAAATTCTTGAAAGCCGCCGAGCAATAGACAAAATCGAACGACTCGTCAGCAAACGGCATCGCGGACGCGTTCCCCAATTGGAAATCGATCGTCACGCCCGCATTTCGGGCATTTTCCGTTGCGATCTCGACCAATGTCCGGCTGATGTCCAAACCCGTGATCTTGAAATCTCCGAGCTTTGCCAGTTCAATAGCGAAAAAGCCTGGCCCCGGCGCAACCTCCAGCACATTCGAACCGCTGTGCAGGCACTCCACGGCGGCTTTGGCCTCTCGCCGGAAGTCCTCCATGTCGTTCCGCCTCGTGCGCGTATACCACCGCGCAACCCATCCCTCCATTCCCTTTCCCTTCCATGCTTTCTGATCTGCAGCGTTCATGCATTGCTCCTTTGAAAAAGCTCCGGTATTATTCCAATAATGCAGCTTCTTATGAATGCAGATATATATCTTACTAATGCAGATATCTAGTGTCAAATCCTAAATCCAAAAACTCCAAGCGGCGTGAACTGCTGAACAAGCTCTGGGAACTCGGCAGAACAATGAGCACCCAGACTGTTTTTCTTCATCAGGCCATCGCTCAGAGTGTGGGCCTCAATGCCACAGACACCAAATGCATTGACCTCATCCTCCGTGGTCCTAACGACTCCGTCACGGCTGGCTGGCTTTCAGATATGACCGGCCTCACAACGGGCGCGATTACCCATATTCTCGATCGACTCGAGAAACGACAGTTCATTGAGCGCGTACGCGACACGCGGGACCGCCGAAAAATCTTCGTCCGAGCACGCCCCGAAAGTCTCGAGCCCCTGACTCCAAAATACGAAGCGGTGGGCAAAGCCTACATGAGCATTATCGAACAATATGAAGACAGCGAATTGCAACTGATCTGTGATTACTTAGGGAAAACGTCCGAGGTATCCGAGCGCGAGATGGCCAAGATTATCCAGGCCAATCGCTCGCGCTCGTCGCCAGCGAAATCGACGCCATCTCCTCGCCGTCGAAATCGCGGCCCCTAGCACGAGGGGCGACGTTCAGGTGCTGGACGACCACACCGTCAGAGCGTCGGCTCATAACCCGAGCATCGCGAGGGACGGCACGATCGTTAAGGTTAGCTTGAACACACTTTTTTCGCTTGATTTGCCGGCCCCATGCATTGCGATTGCCGTATGTCCGGCCTTATCCTGTAGTCATGAAAAGCCCGGAAGAGATGATCCGTGACCTCCCGCCTGGTTTTGCCCTTGGGAATTGCCGGAAGACTTCTTGCTCATTTATTGGACCGATTAATAAATTCCTCTTAGTTTAGTTAATGATTCGGGTTTGTGTGGCTGCCATCACCGGCTGGCGGGTTTTAGTTGCAGCTCTCCAATCGTGTTGCCCATCTTACGGACCTTCGTTCGGACGGCACAGTGTCAATTCCCGTTCAATACCGACCTCATGCAGAAAATATTCGTCGTGGGATACGACGATCAATGCCCCGCAATATCGGTGAAGGGCGCTCTCAATCTGCTCGACCGTATCCAGGTCCAAATGGTTCGTCGGTTCATCAAGGATGAGCAGGTCCGGAGAATGACGCCGGCACAACACGCCGGCCAGAGCCACGCGCAAGCGTTCGCCGCCGCTCAGCGCCCTCACAGGCTTGAATGGATCAATCCCGTAAAATAAGAACCCACTTAGCAGTTCCCGTGCCGCGTTATCGTCATATTGCTCACTGAGGCGCTGAAAATTCGAAAGCAGTGTCCCTTCGTCGTCTAGCAGCAAGGTGTTTTGCGGAAGATAAGCGATGTGCGGGACGCCTCGAATTATCGATCCATGTTGTGGATCAATTTCGCCAACGATAAGCTTCAGCAGCGTCGTCTTGCCGCAGCCATTCGGTCCGATCACGGCAACTCGTTCGCGGCCCATGATTGTCAGCCACAAACCCGCGATAACTGGAGCATCCGCAGCGTCGCACGCGATTCTGAGATCGAATGCGCCGGCGGGCCTCCTCGAGATTTTGTTCGGCCTGCTCAATTTTCCTTTCAAACACCGCGACAAGACGACTCGTGGTCTTTTCACTGTTTCCGCGGAGGGCATTTAATATGATCTTTGCCTGCCCTGAACGGGCAGCGGTTCTCTTCCCGCGAGAAGCCCTTCTGTTCTGGCGATCCAGCGTCTCTCGTGCGGTCGCGATAGTTTTCCGAAGAGCCTTTTTTGCATTCGTCATACCTCGCGCCGCAGCGTTGTCTTCCATCTGACGTTGTGCAGCATAGCTCGTATAGTTTCCGCCGAAGATTTTCAGAGAACCGGAGAATAACTCGGCGATTTGATCCACGCTATTAAGCAGCGTTCGATCATGACTCACAAGGAGCGCGCCGCGCGGCCATTTGTGAATGAATTCGTAAAGTGCATGGCGTGAGTCGAGATCCAGGTTGTTGGTTGGCTCGTCCAGGATAATGAACTGTGGCTCACTAAGCATGAGCCCGGCGAGAAGGACCTTGGTCGTTTCGCCTCCGCTCAGTTCCCGTATGCGTCGTTCAAATTGAATGTCCCCAAGGCCGAACTTGGAGAGTTCGATGCGCGCTCGTTCTGCAATGCGCCAAGCGTCGCCGACAGCCGCGAGCACACTATCGTCTAGAACTCCGGATTCCAGTTGTGCGATTGTGGACACCCCTCCAGCTATGCCCAGCAGATCAGCGACTGATGCATCCGGATTGAGTTCAAAGGACTGCGGCAAGTACCCAAGCCTGCAAAAACGTTCTACGGTACCCGCAGTTGGCGGCAGCTCTCCGAGCAGCAAGCGGACGAACGTTGTCTTTCCCGAACCATTCAGGCCGGCCAGGCCCGTTTTTTCGTTCCCCAGCGAAATTGACACATTGTTTATGACGGTGTGGGCGGTCGGCGTACTCCACGAAACTCCTTGAGCAATAATGCAGCGCATTGAAACGATCCTTTGTTTAGAGAAAAAAGAGAGAAAGACGGCAGGGCCAGTTCGGCCGTCAGTTAGCTGCAATGGGAGGTTTGGTATGGAGTGCTACACGTACCGCAGTATAGTTCAGAAAAGCATTCGAAGACAGTGCGCTTTGCCATAACGATTTCACCGCGGTTGGGGGGGACGCTTACGCATCGCTTTGGGCGGCAGCGCGGCCGCGTCGGGCGTCTCCCGAGCGCGGCAACTCTTGCAACAATCTCTACTTGTTCTTGATCACCATCGGCATCGGTACAAAACCCGTGAAGGTGAACTACGAATTGTCCCGTACCTGAGCCCCACGATCCAAATCCATCGAGGAACTCGAGGTATCAGCGGGCGTTCGTGTCGGCGGATTTACTCGGGTTCACTTTCACATCGATGTCGTAGGTGGAGAACAACGCCCCGTCACTGGCAATCGCACGGATCCGGTAGTCACCGGGTGCGCTGAAAGTGACGTTGGTTTCCGACGTGAGCGGTTTTCCGTAAACCGGGGCACTCACTTCCGGATCGAATTTAACGTTAGCCGGACCTCGATACAGGATCCATCGGATCCGTACACCTTCTACTGCTCCTCTGACGTTGCCATCAGCAGTGCGGTCTCCCTCACGCGGTTTCGGAATTCCGTCATCATTGGCCGTAACGGTTAATTTTGCGGTAGCGGGTTAAGTAACGGTTTGAGCAGAAGCCGGCATGATGACCGGGGGGACATCTCCCTCGTTGATGGCCTCTGCTATCGGCCGCCCCAGAACCATCAGGAAACGATCTGAGGCGCCATTCGCCGAAATCAGCAGTTTGTCCGCTTCCCATTCCGGTAGGAGCCAAGCCTTGGCCTGATTCGTTCTGCCCTTGTTCGTGAGTGTCCACACCAGACGCTTGTCCACCGGCCAGTCCTTGGGTACAACCACTTTGAACACCCACCATCTTCGTCCGGGGTAGAAGTGAGTCGGCTGGCCCTGGTCGCCATTTCCAAGATCGATGGTATTTTCAGGACCGATCGGCACATCGATCTCTTCCTGGGTATTTCTGTTGAAGTAGCCGAACCACATCGAGAAAGTCCCATCGGGATTCCTCTCCCAGGCATCGAATGTGGGACTCACATCTTGTCCCTTGGGGTATTGGATTCCGGGGAAAGTGAACGAAGGTTGCTGAGCGTGCAGGCTGAGCATGCCCGTGATGAACAGAAGAAGCGTTGCGCAACCCAAAATGTTTTTAGCCATCACTGCTGATTCGTGACTGTCTGCTGTTTCGCCTTGCGCGCTGCGGTCTCCGCTTTGAAATCTGCGTCGGTCATGTAGTAGTAGCTGAGCCATGCGGATGACATTTCGTCCACAGTTCTTAACCCGTACGTAATCTGTGCGTCGGGATCGGTATTGAACTTGTTGTCGGCGCTGTTGTCGTGCCACATAATCGTATGCAGGATCGTGCCTGCAGGCAGCAACGGCGCCACATCGTCTGCGTAGACGTAGTTGTTCATCCAGTTGAATTGGAACCTGGCGCAACTCAGCATCTCTGTCCTTCCACTCGGATAAATGGCTTCAATGCACTCAGCCTTACCACGGGTATGCATGTGAGGCTGGAATGAAAGTAGCCGTGTCGGGTTGACTAGCGCCAAATACCCATCGGACCGCACGTTCGCCTCGCCGGGCCGAAGGTCGACGACATTTGAGCCCATGGTCATTGAAGTAACCGCGTGCTTGGGTGTGTAGCTCTTGGGATAGAACTTCAGGCCGAGGAGCACGTTGATTGGAGTCTCGGTACCATTCGAATGGAGGTGGAACTCGAAGTTGATCTTAGTTCCTGCCGTGATGTAGCGGCCTGAGCCGTCACCGAATATATCCGGGCCCTTTCCAATTGCATATTCATCGAGGAAGACACCTTGCTGTGTCATCTCGAGCTCTACGTTTCCGTCCACCGCGCCTCCGTGGTTGCTCGTGTCACCGGGTTTCACCATGGATGTTCTGATGTGGTGGATATTCTGATAGCCCTTGGTCGGAATAATCTGAATCGCCTGGATAAAACGGTTCTCGGTCAGACCGGGATCAACCAGGATGTCCGGCCACCAATCGGGTCCCTTGGCCTTTACGACCAAATCTGTCGAAAGACTTACAACGAGATCCGGCTGGCCAATCTGCCACGCATGCTCATCCGGAAATTGACGCGGCGCCGGCATGTCGGCGGGATTTCCCCGAGGAGCGCCACCGTCCACCCACTTGGCGATCGTTACGATCTCCTGGTCGGTCAGCGAAGAGTCGTTATTGAAATGTTGGACGCCCACGTTCTTGTCGACGAACCAGGGTGGCATCTCCCGAGCGATGACTTTCGCCTTGATCGACTTCGCCCACGGGCGCACCTGTTCGTAAGTCCTCAGCGACATCGGCGCAATCGTGCCCTCACGGTGACAGATCTGACAGTGGTCCTGAAGGATTGGCGCAACGTTCTTCGTGAAGGTTACCTGTTCCTGCGCCAACGCTGCCATAGACATCACTGTAACCCCCACAAGGGCCATCAAAAAGATGAGGGCGGTTCTCATTGTCGTAAGTCTCCTTATAAGGATGTAGCTATATTTTTTGGCGATAGCAGCTTAACACACGTCCCGGAAACTACATAACCGCGCCAGCATGGAAAGCATGGAAGCCCTTCAAGCTCGCAACTCGTTCCTACAGGGGCATAACAGGCGGGCGAACCCTCTTTTGAGTGGACCGGCGATGGATGGTATAATGAGTCGATGACTTCTTTCTTGCCCATCCACAACCTCATCATGGCGGGCCCGCCGCCAAAATACTAATCGTCCGCTCCATTGCCTTTCGCTAACAAGAGATCACGCTGAATGAGGTTCGACAATGGCCGACAAGATTCTTGTGGCCGTCGCATGGCCCTATGCGAACGGTCATTTACATGTGGGGCACGTGGCGGGCGCCTATCTCCCCGCCGACATCTTTGCGCGTTACCAGCGGCTTCGGGGCAACGATATTCTGATGGTTTCCGGTTCGGACTGCCACGGCACTCCAATTACATTACAAGCGGCGCGTGAGGGTGTTGCTCCCCAAGATGTGATTCGACGGTACCACGCGTCCTTCCTGGAAACGTTTCGGACGCTGGGGATCAGTTTCGATCTGTTCACGCAAACCTATACCGTGAATCACTACGCGGCGACTCGCACGTTTTTCCTGAAGCTTCTCGATAATGGCTGCCTCTATAAGAAGACCGGCTTGGCCTCCTATTCCGAATCACTGGAGCGGTTTCTTCCCGATCGTTTCGTCGAGGGAATCTGTCCGAACTGTCAGTACACGAAAGCGCGCGGCGACCAGTGCGATAACTGCGGAACGCTGCACGAACCGTCTGAATTGGGCAAGCCCCATTCGACGCTAGACGGCGGACCAGTTACCTTCCGAGAAACGGAGCATTTCATTCTGGATCTTCCCAAGCTCGAACCTGTACTCCGCTCGTGGCTCGAAGGCCGCGACCGGAGCTATTGGCGCAACAACACGCTCCAGTTCACATTCAACTGGTTGCGCAAAGGATTGCAAGGACGGGCGATCACACGGGATCTGGAATGGGGAGTGCCTGTTCCGGTGGATTCTGAAGCGTTTAAGGACAAGCGGATTTATGTCTGGTTTGATGCGGTGATTGGTTATTACTCGGCGAGTATCGAATGGGCCGAACGCAATGGCACACCGGATCGATGGCGGGAATGGTGGGAGAATCCGGACGCGCGTAGCTACTATTTCATTGGCAAGGACAACATTCCATTCCACACCATCATTTGGCCGGCCATGCTGCTTGGATACGACGGACTCACGCTGCCATATGACATTCCGGCAAACGAGTTTTACAACTTGGAAGGCGAAAAGATGAGCACGAGCCGGGACTGGGCGCTATGGGCGAAAGATGTGCAGACGCAATTTGCTCCCGACGCCATTCGCTACTACCTGGCAGCAAGCGCACCGGAAGGGCGAGACACGAGCTGGTATTGGAGCGAGTTTGTTCGCCGTAATAACGATGAACTGGTCGCCACCTGGGGAAATCTCGTCCATCGCGTGCTGAACGTTGCCCATCGCCACTTTGGCAGAGTCCCTGAAGCCGGAACACTTGAGGACGCGGATCTCAACATCATGGCCGCTGGGGCTGAGTGCTTTGATAAAGTGGGCGCGTTTTTGGACTCTGTCCAAATCAAAGCGGCGCTCCAGGAAGCGCTATCGCTCGCGCAGCGAACAAACCAATACGTTTCAGAGCAGGAACCATGGAAGCTGGTGAAGACAAATCCAGCAAGAGCGCAAACTGTGCTGCATACCGGATTGCAGCTTCTCGATTATCTGAAGGTGTTGCTCTCTCCTTTCCTGCCATTCAGCAGCCAACAATTACACGAAATGCTGGGATACTCCGGAACCATCGCACCACAACCAACTCTCGCCGAAGCTCTCGATCCTGACCGGCGGGTTCGGCAGGTGTTGACAGGTCAGTATGAAACCGTGCCGATGTGGAAGCCGTCTCCGATACCCGTGGGACAGGTGGTGAGTGCGCCATCGATGCTCTTCAAGAAACTGGACTCGCCGGAACCATCTGATCGGCTGTCGACTCCGACAAAGCAATGAACGATGCAATGGTTGGAGATTCTGCTTGCGGACCAGCG
>WNGK01006167.1_pt1 | contig 45691 bp, 42 predicted proteins | sample 5400601 | NCBI WGS metagenome assembly WNGK01 (sample SAMN13153376, study PRJNA577476) | soil metagenome | isolation source: 60 cm soil or saprolite under Garry oak tree replicate 1 | place: USA:California | collected 2016-06-15 | reverse complement strand
ACGACGCCGACGCCGAGCACGCCCGCTACCTCGAACGCCACCCCGAGAGTGCACCCGTACCCGCCATCCAGGAAGCCGCGTAATGGCAACGCTCCGTAACCGCGACCCAGTCAGGAACTTACGATGCGCTGCACTAGTATCCGGGCCTGATCATGCTTCGGCAGAATCTGCGGCGCCTGCCACCATACCGCCCGGCGCAGTAGCCAGCATCCAGCTGCCGCCGGCACTACGACCGGGCACGCACGTCCTTGCTGACACTTCAGACCCACGGCACTCGCCGCAATGCTCTGCTGCGCGTCGCCAGGCAGCCAACGTCCTCATCTGCCGCAGGTCGCGCGATTCACGCTGAGTAGCGGGCGGGCTCTTACCGCTTTCGGGCGCGCATAACGAGGAAGTAAGGTGCGATCCGGGTGTCGGCGACCTCTGGGTGGGTGGCGGCGGTTTCTTCGTCGGCGTGGGGCTCAGCGATCGCCTCGATGGTCAGGCCGGCGGCAAGGATGGCACTCAGCCACCCGGTGAGGGTCCGGCGCGCATAGGTGATCGTGAACGGCTGGTGCCTGTCTCGCATCTGTGCCGGTACGGCGCTAAAGGTCCAACTCTCGGTGAGCGGGCCCTGGTAGAAGTACTCGCCGACGGTCCGCGCCTGGCGCACGCCTGATTCGTCGTGCAGCCATCGCCCCACTGGCGTCGAGATGACCGGGTGCAGGACCGAGAACTGCACGAACCCGCCGGGCCGCAGAACCCGGGACACCTCGCGGAGCGTTCGCTCGGGATCGGCGACGTCCATCAAGCTCATGAACGCGGTGACGGCATCGAAGCTCGACCCGCGGAAGGGGAGGATGGCCCCGTCTGCGATGAGGTAGCGAATCCCTCGCCCGTCCTCTCTGGCGGCAGCCGCGATGAACGACTCGGCGACATCGAGGGCAACAATGCGGGCGCCTTGGCCAGCGAGCAGGCGGGTGTTATGTCCCTCACCGCAGCCCAGATCCAGGCACAACAGCCCATCAACGGGCGGGAGCAGCGCGAAGAACGCGGGGGTGTTCACCAAGTCCCGGTAGACGTCGAACCCGGCCCGCGACAACTCCGTCCACGCCGGCGCGTTCTCGTTCCACAGCCTCCGGGTATCTGGCCTCTCCACTCCGTCATGCTTACACGCCCACTACGGCGAAGAACCAAAGTGCCGGCGCTCGGTCATGCATGATATGCGGGTGATCTTCATGGAGATCTTGACAGGCTGACAGGCCTGTTCTTCGTGGAGATGGAGGGCCTGCATGCCGGTCACCGTTGTGCGTCTGACCCGGTCGCGTGATGCGGCCGGTGAGCTGATAGCGCGGCTGGGCGTGCCGCTGGATGAGTACCTGGAGTTCCTGGCTGGCCGGTGCCGGCCGAACACGGTGCTGGCCGTGGCGTATGACCTGAAGGTCTTTTTCACTGTGGTGGCCAAGCCGCCGCGGCGGGTCCGGCCGGCCGATGTGCTGGGGTTCATGACCGCGCAGCACACGGGCGGGGAAGGCCGGCTGCAGGTCGCGGAGCCGGGCGCTGGGGTCGGACCGGACGCTGCGGCGGCGGTTGTCGAGCGTGTCGGGGCTGTATGGGTTCTTGCATGCCCGCGGCGATGCGATGGTGAATCCGGTGCCGCGGGGGCTGCGGATGCGCTGACCGCTGCGTTGCGCACGCACCGGGACCGGGCGATGGTCGCGGCGATGGTGCTGGGCGGGCTGCGCCGCTGCGAGGTCATCGGGCTGCGGCTGGATGACCTGCGCTTCGGCGAGCGCCGGCTGTTCGTCGCCGAGGGCAACGGCGGCCATCAGCGGCTAGTCTCGGTCTCGCCACGGTTCTTCGCCGAGGTCAGCGCCTATCTCGATGCCGAGCGCCTGGCCGGGGCGGGCACGGACCGGGTGTTCGTGGTGCTCAAGGGCCCGCGCCGCGGCCTGCCGCTGTCGGCTGACGGGCTGGATGAGATCCTCGACGGCGCGCCCGCGCGCGGGCCGGGCTGGCCCATGCGACCTGCCATCAGCTGCGGCACACCTGCCTGACCCAGCTGCGGAAAGCCGGGATGTCACTGGAGGCGGTGCAGGCCCAGGCCGGGCACACCTCTATCGAGTCCACCCCGCATCTACCTGCACCTGGGCGATGACTGGCTGGCCTCCCAGTACCGCCGGGCCGCTGAGGCCATCGACGCGCAAGCCCTCGCCGTGAGTACCCGGTGACCGGGCCGGTGCTGCTGCCCGGTCACCGCATCTAAAGCGGCGGCACCAGCCCCGGTGACGACCCGCCAGATCGTGCACTTCGACGGCGGCCCGGCATCCGGCCGCGCGGCCGGATGCCGGGCCGCCGGTACAGGTCCTCCATCAACTCGGCGGGCACGCCGGCTGCCCAGCCCGCGATCGCTGTGAACGACCGGGACCCGGCGATCACCGCCGCGGCAGCCGGCGCCAGCACCGCCGCCACCGGATGATCCCGCCCCTGACCCGGACGCCTGTCCGTCACCCCGGCCAGCAGTTCCAGCAGGTCATCGCGGACCGCGGGAGCCGGGACCAGGCTGAGGGCAGCGGGCAGGCCGCCGGCCAGATCACCGGCAGGCCCGGACATCAGCGGCCCGGCCGGCACCGGGCGGTCAGCGGCAATGGCACAATCAGGCACGGCGAAGCTCCGGCAGGTGAGGGGTCTATAGGAGGACACATCGGGGCTTCGCCTTACTTCAAGATCAGGCACGCCGGGCGACACCATATCGTGACAGAACGTCACATCACGTCAGCTGGAGACCACCAGCCCGGCACTAAAACGATCTTGAAACGGCCGTGCTGGCTCCGCTGTCCGTGCAGTGACCGGCCTGGTATTGAGGCGGCCTTCTTACCTACGAGCGCATCGCAGCCATGTAGGCCGCCGCTGCGGATGGGTACGCCCCGCCCGAGATCGTGTGGTCTTTCCGGTTGAAGTAGGACTCGTAGGCCACGTGGTGCCTTCTGATCCACCTCAGCATCGCGGTGATGTAGTAGCTGTCGTCACCGCCTCCGCTCCGCACTGCTGACCGGGACGCGAGCCCCCACTCGGGCACGGTGATCGGCTTGCCGTGCGCGGCCGCGAACGAGGCGACCCAGTTCAACCCGTGCGGCTGGCTCACGATCCAGGACCAGCGGTCGGCCGGCGTACTCGCGGGATGGCGCCAGTACCAGTCGTAGGCGTCCACGCCGATGTAGTCAACGTAGGCGTTGCCGGGGTAAATCCTGGCGGGCTGCACGGACGCCGACCCAAGGTTGAGGTTCCAGTCGAACCGGAACGACTGACCGGGCACAGAGCGCATCACGGTGACGATCCTGCGGTAGTAGGTGACCCAGGCGCTCGGGTCGTAGAAGGCGGACCAGCGGTACCAGGACCCGTTCATTTCCCAGCCCACCCGCAGCGAGGCCGACCCGTACCTGTAGTGGACGAGCGTCTGGGCGAGCCTGCGGAAATAGCCGTCGTAGGCCCCCCGCGCGCCGGCCCGCAGGGTCGTCGACGAGCCGTCGATCAGCATGGGGACCGCGATCACCAGCGGAGTCCGCGCTGCCCGCCACTGGCCCAGCTCCCAGGTCGGGCTGTCGAGGGCGCTCCAGCTTTGCGAGGACAGGAAGTCAACGGCGAAGTCGGCCGGACGGCCACGCCAACGACCGAACGCGGCAAGTGCCCCGGGCGCTCCGGCGCGGACGTACGCGCCCGAGCCCGACGGGGTGGGAATCTGGTTGGTCCCCAGGCTGTGCACGGGTGACTGCTTCTGGTAAGGCGTGGGTGACCGCCGCTGGCCTGGCGTGGGTGACCGCCGCTGGCTTAGGGCCGGTGCCAGTGCCAGCCTTGGGGCCGCTGACAGTGCCCGGCTGGCTACGGACGAGGGGATGGCTGCCGCGGCCTGCGCCGCAAACTGCTCGTGCTTGGGGGCACTGCAGCCGCCCAGGATCGTCGCGACGATCGAGAGGCACGCGACGGCGATGGTTACCCGGCCACACCTTGACGAGAACCAGGTCGCGTCCGTGCGGGTCATGCGCCCTCCGAGTCCTGCAGGTACCGTCGGCGCTCGACAGCACCGTTTCATCGGCTGTCCATGGGCAGCAAATCGGCGATACCAACATTTCCTGATCGCCCGACGTCTGCAAGCCACTTTGGGATCTCTGGCCTGGCTTCTGCGCGGAATGCCCCTGTCTGTGCTGAATGCTGACCGCCGGGCACGGTAACGACAGCTCGTGAACCGCTGGTCATACGATCCGCCCGGCCATCGGCCCGGGCATCAGCGCCGCCGACACGGAGAACCGGGATTGGTCATCAGGCCGGCGCCTTCAGCTCGCTACCGTCGCCCAGCCCGATCCCGCCGACCACGCATCAAGGTGGCTGAGCTAGAGCCGGGTGCATGAGCGGATCGCGAGCCGGTTCGCGCGTTCCGAGTCGCGAGCCAGGGTGCGGGAGTGTGTATCAGGGCTGGTCGCGGGCCTGGAACGCAAGAACGGGTGGACGCTGGCGGAACGTGCCCCAGGTCGGATTGTCCGTGGCGATGCGGATCACGAGCTTTGCTGATCGCGGCTGCCGTGGCCGGTCGTCCGGCGCCGCCGGCTGATGTAGTCCCATTTGCGGGCGACCAGCCGCTGGTGCCAGGCCAGCAGCGTCGCCGGGGTCACCGCGAACACTTCGCCCCAGCGGCGCCGAGGGATCAGCCGGGACAGTGCCGCGAGCCACAGCCGATCGGCCGACTGGTAGTACACCCGGCCGACCTGGCGGCGCAGCACCGCGTTCTCATGCCGGAGCACCAGGAGTTCGGCCTCCTTGGACACCTCGCGATGGGCCATCACCATCAGACAGCGCGCGAGCAGGTAGGCAGCCGAGAAGATCATTCAGCGACAATCTCGGCCTGGGAGACTGGCCAGGCCAGCCCAGATCGAGTAATTGAGCCCTACAGGGTCGGCGAAACGCTCCGGCGTGTCTGCTCAAGCAGGAGCTGAGCGCGAAGTGGCTTGAGTCGCTTGGGGAGACAGGACGGCGTGCCTGTCGGACCATGGCACGGACCGGGAATCTAGCTGCTCAGGAGTGACATGGCTATGCGTCACGGTCGGGTTTCGGGCGAGGTAGTCCTGCAGTTCTCGGTGACGGAATTGGTAGCCGATGCCGGCGGCGCGGATGAGTCCGGCGCCGGAGCACCAGTGCAGGAAGCTTCCCAGCCGCCAGGGTAGCCAGTGGCTGCTCCATCGCCGGGTACACAGGAGGAGCGTGATATATCGCCAGCCCAGCAGCCCGAACCCGAGCCCGCCCGCGAGCCCGCCAGTGAGCAAGCCCACGAGCCCGGTCCCGAGCCCGGCGAAGAGGTTGGCCCGGATGATCTGCCCAGGTTGCGTGACTGAGTATTCACCGGGATTGAGCATGAGCGCGACCATGAGCGCGACAACGAACGCGGTCACGAGCGCGGCCACGAGCCCGGTCCCGGCGAAGAGGTTGGCCCGGATGATCTCCCGGGGCTGCGTGACTGAGTATTCACCGGGATCGAGCAAGAGCCCGGCCACGAGCCCGAGCCCTATCCCGAACCCGAACGTGAGCCCAAACGTCATCACGAATCGTGAGCGCGAAGGCGATCAGTTTAGTCCGGTCCGGTATCCGGAATCCTGCGCTTGCAGGTCACAGCCTTATAACGGCGGCTGCCGGCTACGGGCGGATGTAAAACGCACCTGTCATCCTATGAGGGGTATGCACTATCCCGCTGGTCTTGCGTTACCTCAACTGCTGCGCCGGCTGGGGTGCGTCTCGGCTATGAGGGGGTACTTCGTGTACCGGTTCCGTTGCCAGAGTGGCCGCCCAGGCTGGGCGGTCGGCAGGGCGGCGCGCGTGCGCGTTGTGTGCGCCGGCGTGGCCGCGACCGTCATGGCGCTTGCGGTGCTCGCAGCGGTCACCGGGGCGCTGCCACCCGGCCGCGCGGCGTTGGCCCGGGCGGATGACGTTACCGCTTCGCTGGATAACCTGCGCAGCGGGTGGGATCCGAACGAGCCGGGGCTCAGCCCTTCGGTGGTGGGCGGGGGAACATTCGGGCAGGTGTTCTCCACGGCGGTTAACGGCCAGGTATACGCTCAGCCGCTGGTGGTCGGCTCGACCGTGATCGTGGCGACCGAGAACGACTGGGTGTATGGGCTGAACGCCACGACCGGCGCGGTGGAATGGTCCGACTCGCTCGGCACGCCCTATAACATCACCACCTGCGGGGATCTGACCCCTAACATCGGAGTCACCGGGAGCCCCATCTACGATCCCGCCAACGGCAATGTGTACCTGATAGCCCAGATCATGCGGAGTTCGGGCCCGGCCTACCGTCTGTACGGGATCAACGCCCAGACCGGGGGCATCACTAAGCGAAGGTGGATCGGCGGCAGCCCGACCAACGACCCAAGCATCTCGTTCAACGGAGCCCAGCAACTGGAGCGGCCGGGCCTGCTGCTGATGAACGGGTGGGTGTACGCGGCGTTCGGCTCACACTGTGACCACAACCCCTATGTCGGCTTCGTGGTCGGCGCGCAGCTCTCGAACAGCAGCGAAACCTTGTGGACTGACGAGTCCGGCGTGACCGACAACCAGGCCGGCATCTGGCATGCCGGCGGTGGGCTGATGTCAGACGGGCCGGGGCGGATCTTCTTCACCTCCGGCAACGGCATCTCCCCGCCGCCCGGCCCGGGCACCTCACCGCCCGGCCAGCTCGCCGAGTCCACGGTGCGGCTCGCCGTCCAGTCCAACGGGTCACTGGCCGCCCAGGACTTCTTCAGCCCGGCGAACGCCCCCTCGCTCGACGCGGCCGACACCGACCTCGGTTCTGGCGGGCCGGTCGGGCTGCCATTCGGCACCAGCACCTACCCGGATCTGCTGGTCCAGATCGGCAAGGATGGCCGGATATTCCTGCTGAACCGCGACAACCTTGGCGGGCGGGAGCAGGGCGCGGGCGGCACCGATGCGGCCGTCGGCGTATTCGGCCCGTACGCGGGCCAGTGGGGGCACCCGGCGGTGTTCGCGGACACCCCGGCCCTGACCGCCAGCAACACAGCCACCGCCAACGACTACCTGTACTACGTGGGCAAGAACAGCTACCTGCGGGTGCTGAAGGCCGTGGCCGACAGTTCAGGCACGCCGACGCTATCCGACGTGGCCAACAGCTCGTTCACGTTCGGCTACACATCCGGGTCGCCGGTGGTGACCTCGAACGGAACCGACCCGGCGTCGGCGATCGTCTGGATTGTCTACGCTTCCGGCTCCACCGGTTCGAGCGCCATGCTGGACGCGTTCGCGGCCGCGCAGCCCAGCACCTGCACGTCGTCGGCGCCGTGCACGCAGACGCCGATCTGGTCGGCGCCGATCGGGACCGCGAGCAAGTTCACCACCCCCGCGGCCAGCAACGGCATGGTCTACGTAGGCACCCGGGACGGGCACGTGCTCGGGTTCGGAATCACCACCGCCGCGCCGCTGGCCGGGGCCAGGCCCCTCACATTCGGCCAAACCCCCGTCGGGACGGGCGCCACATCGGACGTGACCGTCACCGCCTCCACGAACGTCACCGTGAGCGGGGTGTCGGCAAGCGCCACGACCGCAACGGATTCTTATACCGTGGGACCGGTGACCGAGACCGTGAAGGGCACCAGCACCCAGGTCCCGGTGACATTCCCAGTCACGCTCTCCCAGGGTGACGCGCTGCACGCGCCGGTGACGTTCACCCCGGCCAGCCCCGGCGGCACGACCGGCGCGCTGTCGTTCGCCACCGATTCCGCGAGCTTCCCGTCGGTGAACGTTCCCCTGTCCGGGGACGGCACCCAGACCGGGCTGTACCCGACCACCAGCGCCCTGTCGTTCCACATAGTGGAGAACAACGGAATGACGATCAGCGACGTGCCGGTCGGGACCGCCCTCCCGCTGACGGTGGACATCACCAACGGCGGCACATCCCCCGAGCAGGTGACTTCGGTCATTCCTCCGGCTGCCCCGTTCACCGCTGCGGGCCTGCCCGCGCCTGGCACCATCATCAACCCCGGCGAGTCGCTCACCGTCCAGGTCACCTTCGCGCCGCAGCAGGCCGGGGCAGCCACCGGGTCGTTCACGGTGGCCGGCGACAGCGGAACAATCGCGACCGTTCACTTGTCCGGTACCGGCCTCGTGCCGGTGAGCCAGTTCACGGCATCCCCGACGGCTGTGAACTTCGGATCCGTGCCGCTGGGCCGGACGGCAAAGGCAACGTTCGACATCACCAACACCGGTAACCTGCCCGCCACCGTGACCAGGGTCCCGGCGCTGGGCGCACCGTTCCATGCCCAGTACCAGGTGCCCAAGGGTCTCCCCGTCAACCGCGGCTACAACCTGGTGATCACGGTCACCTTCACCCCGGCCAGGAAGGGAACCTTCACCAGCGTCTACCAGTTCACCTGGACAGACCGGTTCGGCTCACACACCCTGGACGTTCCGCTCACCGGCACAAGCACCAGGTAAACCTGGGTGGGCTCTTCCCGTCGTGACAAAGGAGCGCTGCAGAACGCGTGGTGCCCGGCAGCATCGCCGCCGGGGACCCAATGATGGTCACGGATAGTTGACCGGGCCGCCGAGGCCAGTCACCAGGTTCTCACGTTCCGCCAGGTCAGCCCGACAGCAAACGGATAGAGCCGGCTGTCCCCACCGCCATGAGGCTCTTGTAGCTCATCAGCGCTACGCTGCGGTACAATGTCTTCGGCAGACGAGGGAGGCTGATCGTGGCCAGAAGCACATCGTTCCGGATCAGCGACATGGCCAGGGCCCGCCTGGCGTTGCGCGCCGCGCACGAGGGCATGACCGCCACCGCGTTGCTTGATCAGCTCATCGTCGAGGGCATCGATCAGCTTGACTACCCGGGAATCGTCTTCCGGGGCCCGGCGCACGACCGGCGGGCCGCGCTGGCCGCCGGACCGGACGTCTGGGAGATCATCTCCCGCCTCCAGGACCTCGACGGCAGCGAGGAGAGGCGGATCAGCCTGCTCAGCACCGAGACAGACCTGCACCCGCGGCTTATCCGCATCGCCCTTGACTACGCCGCCGACCACCCGGAGGAAATCCGTGAGCGGATCGACCGCAACAAGGCAATGGCCGAGCGAAGCCGCAGGACGGCGGGCCAGCGCGAAGCCTTGCTGGCGTGACCGCGTTCCTGATCGATGCGATGTTCCCGATGGCCGCCGCCGGGCTCCTGCGCGACAGGCACGGTCACGACGCGGTTCACGTCTCCGAGGCCGGCCTGGGTGCGGCAGCGGACACCGATGTTGCAGCGCTCGCGCGAGCGGAAGGCAGAGCTGTCGTCACGGAGAATGTCGCGGACTTCGCCGCCGAGCGTGACGTCGTGCTCGTTTTCGTGCTGAAGAAGAACCTGCCCGCGGGCAGCGGACAGGCACCCGCGCTCGCCAAGGTCCTCGACCGCTGGAGCCGGGATTACCCCGACCCCTACCTCGGCCCGCACTGGCCGCGCATGAACTAGCCCGCGTCTGGATCGGCCACGCGCCCCTTAATTTCGACTCGTCTCCTCGCCACCTTTGACCAGGCAACTCGCTTGCCGATGCCCGGTTTGCCGGTGGCCAATTGATGGGGACAGGTTTGATCGGCGAACGTCTTCTTCGCACCCGCGACCGCCCGTGCGCGCCACCCCGTCCAGGTAGGGTCGCATTACCTCCACCCTGCGGTCTGCCTTGCGGAACCGGATCACCGGGATGTGACTGGCCTCGGCGAAGGAGGCCATCGCCTGCCGGAACCTGGTCGCGATCGCCTCGAAAAGCGCGGGAGAGGTGATCGGGTTTCCCCGGTGATCGTGCAGGAACCAGGCGTGGCGATCCACGATGACCTGGCGCGCCTGAGCCGTCGAGCAGCCCGAGCCCGGTCGCCAGGTCGGCGAGGCTGCCCAGGTCGGCCGCGACGAGGCTCACCTCGGACCCGGACCGCTCGCGTCGAAGGCGAACCGGGCCTGCGGCGTCACCGACAGCGACTTGCCGTCGCTGTGCAGGGCCGATGCGATCAACGGCGTCCCCGCGGAGTCCGACCCGCTCGCGGCGCTGACGCCGGAAGCGACGTCGAGCAGGGACTGCCACGCCAGCGCGATCAGGGCGTCACCCCAGACGTCGACGACGGCGGCCGGCCCGAGCGGCCGGTCCTCGGTCGCCACGACCAGGCCCAGTGGCCGGTCCGGCAGCCCGACCGCAAAGCTGACGTCGACCTCGGTCGCGCCGGTCTGGTCGCAGCCGCATTCGCCGGCTTCTGCCGCAATCGAGCCGAGTTCGGACCAGGTGCAAGCAACGGGCTCGCCAGGATTGACCGGCATCCAGCCAGCGGTGGTGCCTGACCTGGCATGTCCCGGTCTCAGCGGCAATGGGCGACTCCCTGATGTTCTATCAACGTTAAAGCGATTTTTGCCGAGTAATTACCGCGATGTTACGAACCTGTAGGATTGCCCCGCCGGCGGAAGGCATGCCGGGGAAGGCGGTCCCGGGATGGTCAAGCTCAGCGTCGTTGTGCCGATCTACAACGTCGAGGCGTACCTGCAGGAGGCGCTTGAGTCGGTTGCCCGGCAGACGCTGCGCGACCTCGAAGTGATCATGATCGATGACGGGTGCACCGACGGCAGTGCGCTGCCGGCGGTGTCCGCCGGTTCAGCACCGGCTGGGTCTCCCAGACCGTGGTCCACACGGAGGCGTACCGGACGACGATCCCGCGCACGAACGTCTCGCAGCATCCGGCGCTGCTCCGGGATTGCACGGTGTGGAACAAGGTGTACCGCCGGTCGTTCTGGATTGCGGCTCGGCTGGAATTTCCTGCCGCCCGGTATGAGGACATCCCGGTCACCATCCGCGCCTATGTGCTGGCGCGATCCGTGGACATCCGCCACGAAATCGTCTATTACTGGCGGGCCCGGGAGTCCGGCGAGCTCTCCAGGAACCAACGGTCCAGGGAGCTGGAAAATGTCGAGGGCCGGATGGCGGCGGTACTCGACGCGAGCAGCTTCCTCGCCGGACACGCACCCGCGCTCAAGCCGGCCTTTGATCGCCGCGTGCTTGACAATGATCTCGCGGTGCTGATCCGCGCCGTCGAATTCGCCGGAGAGCCCGAGCGGAAGCGGATGCTTGAGCTGGCGGCCAGCTATCTCAGCTCGGTGGATGATTCGGTATTCCGCGATGCGAAAGCGCTTCAGCGGCTGCGGTATCACCTCACCCGGGAGGGCATGCATGCCGAGCTTCTCGAGGTGCTCCGTTACTCACGACGCGGGGACAGTGCGGAGGCGCCGCTGGTGCAGCTTGGGCTGCTGCGGCGGAAGTGGTACATCGGCTACCCGTACCTTACCGACCGGTCCCGCGGAATCCCGCGTCACGTCTACGATGCCGACCGCGAGATGACGCTTTGCGTGCGGCTTGATGCGGTCACCTGGCACGCCGGGAGGCTGCGGATCGAGGGTCACGCCTACATCCGCCGGCTGCACGCTCCCCGCCAGCAAGACACCCGCATCAAGGTGATGCTGCGCAACACTGTGCTCAAGCGGACCATCCCGCTCAAGGTCACCCGCATCGAACGGCCCGATATCACGGCCCGGTCCGGCCAGGCGGCCGCATGCTACGACTGGTCCGGTTTCATGGTCGAGATCAAGCCGGAGCGGCTTTCCAACCTCGGCACGTGGCGGGCGGCGAGCTGGGAGCTACGGGTCAAGGTGCGCGGGCGCGGCGTCAGGCGCGAGGGATCGGTGCACAGCGCCGCGCCGGGATCCGCCTCGCTGCCGGAAGCCCGCTGGGTTGCCCCCGGGGTACGGCTGCAGCCCGCCCCGGAACATGATGGGCGATTCGTGATCCGGGCCGAGCGGCCTGGCGCGGTAGTGACCGCATGCCGTGCCGACGGCGACGACCTCCAGGTCGAGGGCTGGTCTGCGGTCCCGCTCGGCGAGCGGGCAGCGATTGTCATCTCGATCCAGCAGGGCGGCGGGAAGCCGGCGCGCGTACCGGCCGCAGCCACCGACGCAGCCTCAGGCCGCCACGGTTTCCGCGCCGCCATCCCCATCACGCGGCTGCTGTCCGTCGCCGGCACAGCCGCCAGGGAAGCTCGTGACCAAGGCCCCCTGGACGGCGCGGACGGGCCGGTCATGCCGGCCGGCGAAGAGGTCGGCGATGAGGTCCGCCTGGATCTCGCCCTCGATCCGGGAACCGGGCGCGCCGTCCGGCTGGCCGGGGAATCCGGTGCCGCCGGAAACCGGCTCGCCGCGGGCGGACAAGAGATCACGACCTACCTGACGCCGTATGGCAACCTGTCGGCTGTCCAGCGAACATGCCGCCTGGTTGTCCGGCAGGCAGACTGGACCGCGGCAGGCAGGCTGGTGCTCCGCGGCGACTGCACCGACACCGAAACAGCGCCGCCGGCGATCCTGCTGCGCAGCACCGGATCTGGTTACCAGCACACGGTGCCGCTGCGCTGGCAGGACCGCGCGTTCAGCGCAGACCTATCGCCAGGCCTCATGCCCGGCCAGGCCGGTGATCTGCCGCTTGCCAGCGGAAAGTGGGAGTTGCTTAGCCGGACTCCGGCGGGCGAGACCCGGGTGGTTGCCGACCGCAGTTTGCTTGCCCGGCTGCCGGCGCCGCGCCAGGCCGGCGCGCACGAGGTGACGGTGGAAACGAACCGTGGCGACGCTCTCCGGCTTGCCGTCCGGCTGGTTTCCGCGGACACGGGTGCCTACGCCCAGCGGCAGCTGCGGGAATGGTACGGCTCGCAGGCCGCGTGCGGCCGAATCGATGACCTTGCGGTTTTCGACAGCCACGGCGGCAGGCAGTACTCCTGCAACCCGCGCGCCGTCTACGAGGAGCTGCGGCGCCGCGACACCGGGCTGCAGTGCGTGTGGATTGCCCGCGACGGCCAGGTCACGGTGCCGGACGGCGGTCGCGTTGTGGTCCGTCGGAGCCGCGAGCACTACGAGCTGCTGGCCAGCTATACCTGCAGACTTGGCATGGCACGCCGCTCAAGCGGATCTGCCTCGATGTGGAGAGTCCGCAATTCGCCAGCGGAGTGGCTTATCATGATCGAGTTCGCGGCGACGTCGCCCATTGGGATGCGCTGCTATCGGAAAACGCGTTCAGCACGCCAATCTTCCGCAAGGCCTTCGGCTTCGATGGCGACATCCTGGAATTCGGCTATCCGCGAAACGACGTGCTTCGCAGCCCGGACGCGGCTGAGCGGGCATCCCGCATCCGCCGCCAGCTAGGCCTGCCAGCGGGGACGCGAACCGTGCTGTACGCCCCGACATGGCGAGACGACGCGAACACAAGGGCTGGCGGTTACGGCTTCCCGCAGCACCTGGACCTCGGCGCCATCACTCAGGCCCTCGGCGCCGATCACGTCACGCTGGTGCGCGGACACCATATGATCAGGGAAGCCCTGATCATCGGCGTCACTGACAGCAGGGTCATCGACGTCACACGTTATCCGGACATCGCCGATCTCTTCCTGATCACTGATGTCCTCATTACCGACTACTCGTCGGCAATGTTTGATTTCGCCGTGACCGGCCGGCCGATGCTTTTCTTCGCCTACGATCTCGAACGTTACCGCGACAAGCTGCGAGGATTCTATTTCGACTTCGAGGCCGAGGCCCCTGGCCCGCTGCTTCGCACCAGTGACGGCGTCATTGACGCCCTGCGGAACCTAGCCGACATCAACCGCAGCTACCACGCTGCCTATGATGCCTTCGCCGCGAGATTCTGCGGCCTCGAAGACGGCCACGCAGCGACGCGAACCGTCGACTGGCTGCTCAGCCAGTCCGCCTGAAGGCGACGCTCCCCAGGGAGCACGAAGGGACGGCGGCCTCTGGCCAGGCATTTCCGGCGCATGACAGGAATGCCATCTAGCAACCATTGCCGAGCACGACATTCTGGGACACGATTGGGCAATAGCCAACGTGACCTGCATCGGGCGTCCTGGGCCGTATCACTTGCTCGCGTTGCGGCATGGCGCGGTAGCGGCGACCCATCATGGTCATCTCAACAGGAAGAGGATGCGATGGGCCAGCCAGATCCGCCACATAAGGGCGCAGCCACCTGGATCGCGATCACCGTCCTGCTGCTCGCTCCTCTCGTCGGGACGCTCTGGGTGCCGTTGTACGCACGCGCCACGCCGAAACTCGGCGGCTTCCCGTTCTTCTACTGGTATCAGCTGATCTGGGTGCCGATCGTCGCTATCTTGTCCTGGCTCGCCTACCTGCTGATCAGGGGCCGCCCGGCCGCACCCGGCACTGCGGCGACCGCCGCGCCCCCCGCGCCCACGGACCAGGGCGGAAGGGGGCAGCAGTGAGTCACGTCAACGCAGTCTCGTTCACCATCCTGGTCGCCCTGTTCGTCGTCGTCGCCCTGGTCGGTTTCGCCGCGGCCAGGTGGCGGCGGACCGAGAGCCTGCTGCACCTCAACGAATGGGGCCTGGGCGGCCGCGGTTTCGGGACCTTCATCAGCTGGTTCCTGCTCGGCGGGGACCTGTACACCGCTTACACCTTCATTGCCGTGCCCGCCCTGATCTATGGCGTCGGCGCCGCCGGATTCTTCGCCGTGCCGTACACGATCATCGTGTTCCCGATCGTGTTCGTGTTCGCGCCCCGGCTGTGGTCGGTCTCGCGCGTGCACAACTATGTCACCCCGGCCGACTTCGTCCGCGGCAGGTACGGCTCGCGCGGCCTGGCCCTCGCGGTCGCCTGCACCGGGATCCTCGCCACCATGCCTTACATCGCGCTGCAGCTTGTCGGTATCCAGGCGGTGCTCACCGTGATGGGCGTCGGCGGCACGACGAACGCGTTCCTGAAGGACCTGCCGCTGCTGATCGCCTTCATCGTGCTGGCCGGCTACACCTACATGTCCGGACTGCGGGCTCCGGCCCTGACCGCCTTCATCAAGGACGTGCTGATCTACGTGGCGGTCATCGTGGCGGTCATCTACATCCCGACCAGGCTCGGCGGCTGGGGGCACATCTTCAGCGCGGCCAACACGCACCTGGCCACGACTAATCCCAAGACCGGCAAGCCGTTCGGCGGCTTGATCACTCCGCCGGCGGGCGAGTGGGCGTACGCCACGCTGGCCCTCGGCTCCGCCCTGGCCCTGTTCATGTACCCGCACGCGGTCACCGGCGTACTCGCCGCCAAGCGGCGCGACGTGATCCGGCGCAACATGGCGCTCCTGCCCGCCTACTCCCTGATGCTCGGCCTGGTGGCGCTGCTCGGCTACATGGCGCTCGCTGCGCCGGCCGTGACCAAGGCGGTAAAGGCCGGCGGCGGCAACGCGCAGCTGTCCGTGCCGCTGCTGTTCGAGCACATGTTCCCGAGCTGGTTCGCGGGGATCGGCTACTCGGCGATCGTCATCGGCGCGCTCGTGCCCGCGGCGATCATGTCGATCGCAGCCGCCAACCTGTTCACCCGCAACATCTACAAGGAGTTCTTCAGGCCTGATGCCAGCCCGGCGCATGAGACCCGGGTCGCCCAGTTCGTCTCACTGATCGTGAAGGCAGGCGCGCTGGTCTTCGCGCTCTCGCTGAGCAAGACCTTCTCCATCAACCTGCAGCTGCTCGGCGGAATCTGGATCCTGCAGACCTTTCCCGCCATAGTGGCCGGCTTGTACACCCGCTGGTTCCACCGGTGGGCGCTACTGCTCGGCTGGGCCACGGCAATGGTGTACGGCACGATCCAGGCCTACCGCGTGCCGGTCCCCGGCCAGGCCAATTCGCATTTCGGTGGCTCCACGGCCCCGGTACTCGGGCACATCGTCTACATCGCGATCGTGGCGTTCATCATCAACCTGGTAATCGCCGTCGCTGCATCGCTGGTCTTCCGCGTGCTCCGGCTGCCCGAGGGGACAGACGAGACCCTGCCCCGCCACTACACCGCCGACCCGGAAACCAGCCCCCCGGCCCCAGCGCCCAGTTTGGTGGAGTAATTAGCCGAGCTGTGATTCCCGTCTAGATGCGGAGCCGCGGCCTCCAGGTGATCGCCAAGCGAATCAGAGCAGGCCGCGCTGGAACCGGCATGCTGGCCCAGGTGCAATGGCGCCAACAACGCCGGTCCCCTCAGCGACACGCTAGCGGCAGCTCTGCACTGACCCGAACGCACTCAGCCCAGGGGCCGCTGCCTTGATCCCGCGGATGAACGCTGCCCATTCGACGTTAGTGAAGGTAAGAACCGGGCCGTGCGGGTTCTTGGAGTCACGCACGGCGACGATGCCGGGGAGGCTGGTGGCGACCTCGACGCAGTTGCCGTCCTGGCCGCTGCGGGTGCTCTTGCGCCACGCAGCACGGGCTAGATCGTGATGGTGGGCGGCCATAGCGCACCTCTCTTACTGCTGACGCTAGCTACTCCAGGTCGCGGGCGGCGGCTTCGACCAGGGCGATGGAGTCGTCGGGGTGCAGCGCGGCCGCGAGCAACCGGTCAAACGCAAGCGTATATCGGTCAACGTCCGCTCTCGCCTCCAGATAGATGTCCCCGGCCAGGGTCTCGACATAGACAAGGTCGGGCTCATCCGGCCCGGGCAGTCCCAGGATAACGAACGGGCCGCTCGTCCCGGCGTGTGTGCCTGCACTGAAAGGGACGACCTGCAGGGTCGTCTTGCCCTGCTCGGCCGCCTCGGCTAGCTGCTGCAGCTGGGCGGCCATGATGGCCGGGCCACCGACGACCCGGCGGATGACGGCCTCGTCGATAACGGCCCACAGCCGCGGCCGGTCCTCCTTGAGCAGAACCTGCTGGCGGGACAGGCGGACCTCGACCCTGCGCTCGATCTCGTCGCTGTCCAGTTCCCTGGCACCGCCGCGGACCATGGCACGGGCGTAGTCGGCGGTCTGCAGCAGGCCGGGGATGAGCAGCGGCTCGAAGTTGCGGATGGAGACCGCGCCGGTCTCCAGGCCGATGTAGACCTCGTAAGGGTTGGGCAGGACGTCGCGGAAGGAATGCCACCAGCCGGGCTGGCGGGCCTCCCGGGAGAGCTGGATCAGACCCTCGCGGTCGGAGCCGGTGACGCCGTAGAGATCCAGCAGATCTCGCACGCTGCGGGGCTGCGCTGCGGCACCGGTATATGTTCCCGACGTACCGGGTATGCTCCGCACCATCTACTCAGCGCATGAACAGTATTAACCCGGAAGTCCATAACGAGTTCGTAGCGCACGGCATTTCATATTTACTGGATACGGGGGGAAGAATCCAGTCATTGTCCATGAACGCCATATTGTGGCGGGCAATGCGAGCCGTCACGGTCGCCCTGGCGCTCGCGGGTTGCGGCCACTCGGTCCCGCACGGGCGAACCGCTGACCAGCCTGCCGCGGCGGATCCTGCCACCACCCGGCCATCCGCGACGCATCCTGCCGCCGCCCGGCCATCCGCCGCACCCGCCAAGGCAAAGATGCTCCTTGGCGTGTTCGAACTCGGTGCGGAGGCTTCCTACCAGCGCGTAGAGACATTCAGCGCCACCGTGGGCCGCCAACCGGACATCGTGGTCAGCTTCGCCGTATGGGGGCAGCCCTTCAACGCCTCGTTCGCTGGCATCGCCCACGCTCACGGCGCGAAACCGCTCATCCAGATTGAGCCCGTGCATGCCAGCCTCGCCTCGATCGCGGCCGGCCGGCATGACAAGTACTTCGGCTCTTACGCGACCGCGGTCCGGAAATCCGGGTACCCAGTCATCCTGAGCTTCGCCCCGGAATTCAATGGCCCGTGGTACCCGTGGGGCTGGACTCGGTCCCCCCCGGCCACCTGGAAAGCCGCGTGGCGTCATGTCGTCACGCTTTTCAGGGAACGTGGAGCCAGCAAGGTCACCTGGCTGTGGACGGTCAACAGGCGGTTCACGGGCTCCGGTCCGCTGGCCGATTACTGGCCTGGCTCAGACTACGTAGACTGGGTCGGCATTGATGCGTATTACATCCATCATGACGACACTTTCGCGACGGTATTCGACCCCACGATCAACGACGTACGGAAAATCACCAGCAAACCGGTGCTGATCTCGGAGACCGCGGCTGGACAGGTCGCCGGGCAGGCCAGGGTCATCCCGGGCTTGTTCGCCGGGAGCATCCGGCGCCACCTGCTCGGGCTGGTGTGGTTCGACATGGCCCAGCATCGCGGGATCTACCATCAGGACTGGCGGCTGGAAGGGCATCCCGCCGCGATTGCCGCATTCCGTCGCAGGCTGGCTAGCTGGAAGCCTCGGACCTGACCTGACCGCTCCAGCCGGGAAGCTAGTATTCGTCTACTGATGTCCCTGGAACCAGGGAATGGGATGTCCCTGGAGCCAGGGAATGGTGAGTGCGCGTGAGTCTCGGGCGGGTCGGATGGCGCGGCCTGGCGCTGCTGGCGGCGACCGGGGCAGTCGGCGTGATTCTGGGCGTGCACGGCTGGTCGGCCCGCGGCACCGGACTTCCAGCGGGGTCTCTGGCCAGCGGCTCGCCGCAGGCCGCCGCATCCTCGGCGTCTGCAGCCCCGCACGCATCCAGCTCACCGAGCCAGCCGGCCTCGCGCAGGCATGGCCCGCTGCTCAGCTCGGAACCGTACGCGAAGGCGGCCTATCGAGTCTGGCCCGGCCCCATGAGCGCCGCGGCACGGCTGGCGCTGACAGGGCTGAAGGTCTCGGTGCACCGCCGGGGATCGGGCATATCGGTAACCGCGGGCGTCATCGGGCAGGCATCGCCCGCTCCCCGGTTGTACCCGCAAGGCGCGCGGGTGTACGTCGTCGAGACTTCCATGGGCGACGACTCGGGTAACACGGACTACAACTTGGGCGATGATGGCCTGGTGGTCACCACCGCTCAGGGTTCGATCGTCCAGTGAGCAGGCCACGCGGCCCGCATCCGCGCGGGACGTCCGCCATCCCGCGGCGTCCGCCGGCTGCGGATGCCGCCGCCGCCCCGTCCGCAGCTGCCATGGCGGAGTCGGCCAGCGCGCTCGCGGCGGAGTGGGCTCCAGTCGCCGCCAGGGTGCTACTTGGCCTCGTGCTCGCATGGTTCGGTTATCACGAGCTTGTCCAGCCGTCGCTGTGGACCGGGTACGTGCCCGTCCTGTCCGCCACATCTGACCTGGCGGTGATCCTCGTGCTGGCACACGGCTGGGTGCTGCTGCTGCTCGCGGTGGCACTGGTGGCCGCGATCGCCCCGCGCACCGCCGCCGCGGTGTCCGCCGTCCTGCTACTTGAGATCGTCATCTCATTGACGGTGACCGGCGGGCTTTCTGATCTGACTCTCCGGGATGTCGGCGTGCTCGGCCTTGCGATATGCCTGACAGGAATCCCGCAGCAGCGGCTGCTGCTGACTCGCGACGAGGCTCAGGGACCGCACGGTGCACGGCGCTGACCATTCTCAGACCGGGTCAGGCCTGGCAGTCCGGCGCGAAACCGACATCCTGGACGAGGGCGGCGTAAACCGGCCCGATCGTCTCCGCGTCCTAGTAACTGAGCCATCTCGCACTGTTGCTGACCGCGGCTAAAAGTCCCCTGCTCGACCCCAGGCTCCGCAAGCCGCCCGCCCGGCGGCATGCGACGCGACAGAGCGGGGGATTTCACATGGTCACCAACGAACCAGCGAGTCAGCCACCTGGCGTGCCTCTACCGCCTAGCCCGTTACTGCCGCCTAGCCCGTTACTGCCGCCTAGCCCGTTACTGCCGCCTAGCCCGATGCAGGTGCCCGGCGCGCTGCCGCCGCTCAGCCCGTCGCCGGCACCATCCAGCCAGCCGGCACCATCCAGCGCGCCGCCGCCGACACCCAGGCCGCCGACACCCACCACGGTGCCGCCGACACCCACCACGGTGCCGCCGACACCCACCACGGTGCCGCCGGCCCCTGACCGGACCAGGCCTGCTGGCAGGCTCCGCTGGCGCGGGAAGCGGCTGCTGTCCGTCGGTATTCCGATGGCGGCCCTGGCCGCCATCGCTATCTCTGCCGCTATCACCGGGCCGATGTCCGCCGCCCGGCCCGGCGCAGCAGCGCCAGCGACGCGCCTCAGCCCGAGCGCGAGTGTCCCGGGCGCCCCTGGCACCAGCACCGGGGCACCGCCTGCGCCAAGTACCGCGGCGGGCAGTGTGCCCGCATCGCAGACCAGGAGGCAGCGGTGGGTCAAGGGCCTGGCCTCGCTGCAGCGGCGCATGACCAACGCCATGGGTTCGGGACCAGCGGTCGTGACGTCGGCCGAGTTGCGGTCGCAGGCTAGGAAGCTGAGCCGTTGCCCGGCGGAACTTGCCCGGCTCGGGCCGCCTTCCGCCGGGCTCCGGTCGGAGTATCGGCAGGCCAGGCAGGCCTGCGCCGGATTCGAGCAGGGCGCAAGATGCGACCTGGCGGCTGCCCGGATCCTCAATCCGAATGGCACCGGGCCGCAGGCAAAGCTCACCAGGCTGTTTCGCTGCAGCGACGCCGGCATCAACAGGGGCAGCGAGCTCATCTCCGTGGCCGCTTCGGACGCCTCCTTCCAGGGCTAGCTGAGGCCGAACGGCCGCTCAACGGCTCCCTAGCTTGACAAAACAGGCTGCTGCTAAATATAGTAAGCAATACAAGGAGACGAACATACCGAGCCCGAACATAACCGGGCCAAGGAGGAGAAATGATCGACACTCGTGTCGTCAGCCAGGAGCTTCAGGACAAGATCCTCGAGCAGGTCCGGAAGGGCCAGGAGCAGTTCCGCAAGGGCCAGGAGACGATGGCAGAAGCCTTCAAGAGCTGGACGGCTACCGCCCAGTCCATCGCACCGCAGCTGCCGATGCCGACCTGGACCGCCAGGCTGCCCAAGCCGGAGGAGCTCGTCGCGAACGCCCAGGAGTTCGCCGCGCAGTGGCTTGCCGCGCAGCGGAAGTCTTCCGAGCAGCTGTTCGCCGCGCAGAAGAAGTTCGCCGAGGAAGCGCTCGACGCCGTCAAGCCGCTGCTCGCCCTGGCCGCCGCCGCGCCCGGCACGTCAGGCAGCAAGCCCGGCTCGCACGGCGCGCGCGCATCGCACACCGCGAAGCCTGCCCAGTCCGCCAAGCCGGCCAGCGCGACGGCAAAGAAGCCAGGCACTCATCCGCAGTACCCGTAAGAATGCCAACCTGTCGCTGCGCCAGCTAGCGGAGATGACGAGGCTCTCCAACCCCTACCTGAGCCAGATAGAGCGCGGCCTGCACCAGCCATCCGTCCGCGTCATCAGGCTCATCTCGGACGCGCTCAACGTCTCCGCCGAGACCTTGCTTGTCCAGGCGGGGCTGCTGCACGGGACCGAGCCAGGCGATGACGCCGATCCGCAGGCCGCGGTCTCCGCCGAGGCCGCGATCCAGGCCGACGAGCGGCTCACCCCGGAGCAGAAGACGGCGCTGATCGCCGTCTATCACAGCATGCTCAGGCCCGGCTAGCCCGGCAGCGGCGGCACCAGCACGCGCTGCCGGGCCGGCGAGATCCGCGAAGGCTGGTCGCGCCCCTGAAGGCGCGACTACGATAACTGGGCGTGGATGACGCCAGCGATGCCCCGGAGCCGCTGCCGCGGCGACGCCCTGCAGGTGAGCCGCCGGGTAAGCCGCCGCCGCAGGACCCGCTGCCCCGGCGGACGCCCGGCACGCCGAACGCCCTCCCCCCGCGCCCCGGCGCTGGCGTGCCGCCCGGGCGGTCCGTCTTCCAGCCAGCCGGCCATCCAGGCAACCTGCCAAACGGGCAGGGGAACGGCCAGGGGAACGGCCAGCTTCCCCGCCGGCCACCGGCCGTCCGGCCGGCCGGCCGGCATCGCAGCCCGCACCGGCTGACCCTGCCGCCTGACGCCCCGCCGCTCGTGCTCGCGGTGGCCGGCGTCGCCTGCCCGGCCAGCGACGACATCGTTGCCGAGATAGCCGGCGCGGTCGGCGACTCGTGCCCTGGCGCGACCATCCGGGCGGGCTACCTGGAAGGCTCCGTCCGCAGCCTGGCCGAAATGCTCGCGGCGCCGGGCCCGGACGGGCTGCCGCTGACCCAGCCGTGCGTCATCGTGCCGCTACTGGCCGGCCCGCATCCGCGCTCTGGCACACCGCTGGCCAGCGCGGTCGCAGCGGCGGCAGCGCCCACCCTGGTCACCGCGCCGCTCGGCCCGCACCCGCTGATCGCCGAGGCGCTGCACGCCCGGCTCGCCGAGGCGGGGCTGGCCCGCGCGTCCCGGACCAGGGGTCTGTCCATCACCAGCCCGGCCAACGGCATCATCGTGCTGGCCGACCGCGGCGACGAGGCCACGCAGGCAGCCGGGGTTGCCGCGGTGCTGCTTTCCTCGCGGCTCGCCGTCCCAGCGGTGCCTGCCTCGCTTGGCGAGGCGGCCAGCCTGCGTGCCGCGATCGCCCGGCTGCAAGCCGCCGGGGCATCCCGGCTGGCCATCGCGCCGTGCGTGATCGGCCCGGAGAACGATCCCGGCGAGCTGGAGGCAGCCTGCGCGGCCGCCGGAGCGCAGCGCGCCCAGGCGCTGGCGGCGCATCCCGCGGTCAGCCAGCTTGTCGCCATGCGCTACGGCGCCGCCCTGGCCGACCGCCGGCTGGCTGGCTAGCGCGGCCCGCCAGGCCGGGCGGGCGCCTAGCGGACGAGTGCGCGCGCGGCCATTGACACGAGGGCCTGCCATGCGCTGAGGTTCGGATGTGGGCCGCCCGGCGCGGCACTGCGACATCTCCCGCACCGAACCCTCGCCCGGCTCAGCCGTCGCCGCGGGGGACGGCTGACGGCAGCGGACTCTGGAAGAGGTGAAGGCATGGGCGAGTGGGACGCCACGTCGTATGAGGGCAAGGACACCATCCTGCGCGTGGTCCGCGAGGAGGCGGAACGCATGTTCGCGCTGGCCGGCCAGCCGGCCGCCTGGGATGCCCCCACGGCGTGCGAGAGCTGGCAGGTCAAGGACATCATCGGCCACCTGGTCGATACCACCGAGGGCTACTTCAGGGCATTCGACATCACCCGCAGCGGCGAGACCGGTCCGGACGCCTTCGGCCTGGTCGCCATGCACGAGCGGGCCGGCCAGACGGCGCAGTCCTTCCGCGACCTGTCACAGCAGGAACTGATGGCACGGGTCCGGGCCGACCTGGACAAGATGATGGGCATCCTGCAGCCGCTCACGGCCGACGAGTGGACCGGGCTGATCGTCCCGCACAGCTACATGGGCCCGGTGCCGGCCTTCATCTACGCGGCCGGCCAGCTGATGGACTACGGCGTGCACACCTGGGACATCGAGCAGGGCACCGGCAGCGCGCACGGCATCTCCGGCGAGGCCGCCGACCTGCTCGTCCCGTTCATGTTCGTGATCTGGCAGTACACGATCAAGCCGGGCGCCGACCTCAGCCCGTTCACCGTCGGCATCCGGGTGACCTCCGGGCAGAACGCTGGCGACTACCGGGTCTCGATCAGCGACCAGGGCATGGCGTACGAGCCTGGCAGCGTCGACGATCTGCCGACGGTGATCGAATTCGACCCGGGCAGCCTGGTGCTCACCGCGTTCGGCCGGATGAACGCCGGCACCGTGCGCGGCGACGCGGCGCTGGCCAACCGGTTCCTGAACCTGTTCTTCAGGATTTAGGCGGCGCGTACCTGACCGCCCGGCCGGCCTCGGCGTATATCCCGGGGCCGGCCGGGCGGCGGATTTCCTCGGCCAGGTGCCCGAGCAGCCCGGCGGCCCTGGCCAGCAGCGCGAACCCGCGCAGGGTGTCCGGCTCGAAGCCCAGGTCGGCCAGCGCGGCCCCGCCGACCCCGGCCCCGTTCAGCGGCAGCGTCCGGCCGAGTATCGCCGGGTGGACCCTGCCCACCGCCTGCAGCAGCCGCAGGTGCGGCCCGCGGGTTCCGGCATCTTCCGCGATGCGCAGCAGCACCGGGGTGCGCGGGTCGCCGGCCTTGTGCAGCGGGTGGCCGAGCCCGGGCACCAGCAGGCCGGCCGCCCGCTGGGCGCGTACCGCCCGGTCGGCGATCGCGTCAAAGCCGGCCTCATCGGCTGGCAGCGGCCCGTCGTGGGCAGCCAGCGCGGCAGCCAGAAACCGGCCACAGTCCTCGGTCACGCCGAGGAACCGCGAGCCGCCGCCGAGCAGCCCGGCGGCCATCGCGCCCTGCACCGACTCCGGCGCGCCGGTCAGCGTGAGCCGCGCGGCGATCGCGGACGGGGTGAACCCGTGATCGGCCAGCGCGACCAGCACCGCCTCGAACACCCGCAGCTCGCCTGGCGCCGGGCGGCGCAGCGCCACCAGCCAGAACGCCAGCTCACCGAAGCTGACCTGCCCCATCAGGTCCCCGGCCAGGTCCTGGCCGAGCAAGGATATGGAGGTCGCATCCGCGGTACCGATAGCAGTGAGGTACGGATCCGTCATGGCCGGTCATCTCCCTCGGGCAACGTCTCTGCTGGCATAGCCTCGGCATCGTACTCACCGGGCGGGTGCCCGGCAGGCAGCCGGTGCTTGGCCACCCGGGCGGTCGGCGTCCGCGGCAGATCATCGACCTGCTGCCAGTACCTGGGCACCTTGAACGCGGCCAGCCGCGCGGCCGCGAACGCCCGCAGCCCGGCGAAGTCCAGCGTCGCGTCGCCGGCCGCCACCACGAACGCCTTCACCTCTTCATCGGACAGTTCGGACGGCACCCCGACGACGGCGCATTCCAGCACGTCCGGGTGCGCGGCGAGGACTTCCTCGACCTCAAGCGGGGAGAGGTTCTCGCCCCGGCGGCGTAGCACTTCCTTCACCCGGGACACGAACGTGTACGTGCCGTCGGCGCCGACCGTGACCAGGTCCCCGGTATGCAGCCAGCCCCCGGTCAGCACGCGGGCGGTCTCCTCCGGCATCCCCAAGTACCCGCGGGTTAGCACCGGGTTGCGCAGCAGCAGCTCGCCGGTCTCCCCCGGGCCGAGCTCGGCGCCAGCCTGGTCTACCACCCGCGCCTCGTTGACGACGCCGAGCACGGGGTGCTGCCGGACCGCGCCGAGCGTGCCGAACGGCCGGGTGCCGCGGGGCCAGATCAGCCCGTACGGCGACTCGGACATCGCGTAGCCGACCACGATCCGGAGCCCGAACCTCGCCTCGATCTCCTCCTGCCTGGCCCGCTCGGGGGCTGGCCCCGTGTAGCAGAGCCGCAGCGGATTATCGGCGTCATCGGCCCGCGGCGGCTGCCGCATCAGGATCTCCAGCATCGCCCCGATCGCGTTGAACTCGGTGGCGCCGTGCCGACGCGCGGAGTCGAGAAACCCGCTGGCGGAGAACCGCGGCAGCAGCACCAGGCCGGCCCCGCAGGCCAGCGATCCCATCACCGAGTAGGCGGGCGCGTTGATGTGAAAAAGCGGCAGCGAGGTCATCAGCCGGTCAGCGGCGGACAGCTCCATCCAGAACGGGAACCCCTCGCCCGCCATCGCGTACGCCCGGTGGGTCTGCATCACCAGCTTGGACCTGCCCGTCGTGCCGGACGTCGGGATCGCCGTGGCAAGGTCGTCCGGGCCGACCCCCGCGTCCGGTAGTTCCGCCGCGTCGGGCCCGGCGCCGAGCGCGTCCACGTCGAGCACGCCGAGCTCGGGCAGGTCCGCGATGTCCGCCTCAGCGACCAGGCCGGCCAGCCCGGCGTCGGTGATCAGTGCCCGCGGCGCGACCTGACGGACCAGGCCCGCCAGCTCGGCCGGGGCACTGCGCGGGTTGGTCGCCGCGGTGACCGCGCCGAGCGAGGCCAGTGCCAGCCAGCAGAGCAGGTACGGCGGGGTGGTGCGCGCGGTGACCACCACGAGGTCGCCGCGGCGGACGCCAGCATTTTGCAGGGAGACAGCCACGGCGCCGACCCGGCCGGCCGTGCCGGAAAAGGTCAGCCGGGCGTCGTCGGCGCGCAGCCAGATGCCGTCCGGATCCTGGCTGGCCGCGCGGGAGAGCATTCCGGGAATGGTGAGGACGGGCACCGGTCCGTTGATCATGCCCCCGACGATACGTCGAGCCCGCCCTGCGGCTGCGGCGGCTCCTGGCTGGCCGGCGACTCCGGGCCGGCCGGATGCGGCTCCTGGCCGGCCGGCTGCGGCTGCGGCGTCAGGCCGTGCGCGAGCACCCGCATCAGGTCATCGAGCACGTCGTCGGGCACCCGGCCGCCCGCGGTCCATTCGGCCCAGCGCATGCCGACGAAATTGCCGAGGCCGGCGTAGACGTACGCGACGACCTCCGGGTCGTATCGCGCATCCACCTCGCCGGCCAGCTGCGCGACCCGCACGCCGCGGGCGTACCCCCTGGCCAGCCGCTCGTAGTACTCCTTGAACAGCCCTGGCGCGACGAACTCGGCCTCGCGCACGATCCGGTAGATCCACGGCCGCTCGGACATCAGGTCGAAGTACGCGCGGAAGCTGGCCCGCTCCCTGGCCCGCTGGTTGCCGTCGGCCTGCTTCAGCGCGGCGGCCATCGCCGACCGCAGGTCGGCATTGATCTGCCGGATCACGGCGGTGAAGATGTCCGCCTTCGACCGGTAGTGCGCGTAGAAACTGCCGGTCGCGATGCCCGCCCGGGCGCAGATCCCGGCCACGCTGGTCCGCCGGTAGCTCCGCTCCCCGAACAGGTGCTCGGCCGCGGAGAGCAGTCGCTCGCCAGGCGGCCTTTCATCGGCCGCGGCCGGCTTCCGGCTCGCGGTCACAGTCACGGTGCTACCCCCCGTTTCAGAATATTTTGCCGACGGGCCCGTGCCGGGGGGCAGCCCGCAGGCCACCCCCCGGCGCCCGGTCATGGTGACGGCACCCCGCTGGCCGGCGCGGCCGGCTGGGTTGCCGTGTCCGGGGTGATCGCGCCGGTCGGGCTGGTGTCGGTGACGAGCACCGGGCCCTTCGGCGCGAGCGCCCCGTTCTTGATGACGGCCATGTAGGCCCCGGTGATGCCGTTGTGGTCGGTCGCCGAGTAGGCGTACGGCGCCACCGACGGGCCCTGCGGCAGGCCTGCCTGGATCGCGTTGATCAGGTCCTGCCTGGTCGGGTTCCGGCCCGCCTTGAGCATCGCCTGGACGAACGTGTAGCCGACCGCCAGGCCGTACGCGACGTTGCCGTCGAACGGCAGCTTCGGGATGTACTGGTCGTGGACCTTCTTGAACAGGGCGATCCAGCTGCTGCTCGCGTCGCCCAGCGACGGCAGGTAGCCGTCGGTGATGATGCCCTGGGTGAGCGCGCTGAGCTTCTTGTTCTTGCCGAACGCCGCGAGCAGGCCGCCCAGCGTGATCGGGTCCGAGCCCACGTCGCTGACCACGAGCTGCGGCTTGAACTGCAGCTTCAGGCTGGTCAGCTGGAGCAGCGCGGTGAAGGCGGGCACCGAGAAGGAGACCACGACCTGCGCGCCTGCTGCCTTCAGCGCGGCCACCTGCGGGCCGACGTTGACGTTGGCCGGGTTGTAGCTCTCCTTGGCGACGACCTGCGACTTGGGGATCTCGTAGTTCAGGCCCTTGACGCCGTCCAGGCCGAACTCGTCGTCCTGGTAGAAGTAGCCGATCTTCTTGCCCTTGAAGTGCTGCTTGACGTAGTTGCCGAGGATCTTGCCCTCGCGCACGTAGTCGAGCTGCCAGCCGAACGTGTCCGGGTACTTGCCCGGGTTGTCCCAGCACTCGCAGCCGGAGGCAACGAACACGTCGGGCACCTTCTGCGAGTTCAGGTACTGCGCGACCGCCAGGTGGGTAGGCGTGCCGAGGCCGTTGAAGATCGCGTACACGCCGTCCTGCAGCACAAGCTGGTGCACCACGTTCGAGGTGTTGGTCGGGTTGTACACGTCGTTGAGGTACTTGTAGACGATCTTCCGGCCGTAGATGCCGCCGCGGGAGTTCACGTAGTCGAAGTAGGCCTTGGAGGCCGGCGCAATCTCGCTGTACCCGGGGGCTGCGACGCCGGTCAGCGGCTGGTGGCTGCCGATCAGGATCTGGGTAGGCGTGATGCCCGGCGCCGATGCGGTCAGCGCCGCGGCCGACGAGGAGCCGGAACTCGGGCTTGAGCTCGCGCCCGGGGTCGAGGTGCCGCTCGACCCGCAGGCCGCGATGACCATCGCGACGATGGCCGTCCCGGCGGTAAGCGCCAGGTTGGCCCGGTGTGTTCGCTTCATGTAGTGCCTTCCTCCTGGTGTTCGCTGGCCGACCCGCGCCGGCGCAACGCGTTGAAGGGTGTGCTCGCCGCTGGCGCGACGGGGCCGAGTAGACGGCGCAGGCCGCCCTGGATTCCGGTGGGGAAGAGGAGCATGACCGCGATGAGCACGACGCCATAGGCGGCGATCGGTACGTTGGAGCTTGCCGCGCTGGACAGGCCGTGGCTGGTGGCCACGTCCTGCACGTAGGTGGGCACGAAGACGAGGACGACGGCGCCCCAGACCGCGCCGGCCAGGCTGCCGAGGCCGCCGAGTATCGCGCCGGTGATCAGCCCGATGGACAGCGTGAGGGTAAATGCGCCCGGCGAGACGATCGCCGACACGGCCGCCAGCAGGGCGCCGCCGAGTCCAGCGCAGGCCGAGCTGATCACGAACGCGAGTACCTGCAGCCTGGCGACGTTCAGGCCGGACAGCGAGGCGGCGATCTCGTTGTCCCGCAGCGCCCGCCAGCTGCGGCCGATCCTGCTGCGGCCGAGGTTCGCCAGCAGCACCAGGGTGATCAGCGCGCCGATGCACGCGATCCAGGCCAGCCAGCGGGTCGGCGGGAAGGTCACGCCGAGGAAGGCCGGCGTGGTCACGCTGAAGCTGAGGCCCTGATCGCCGCCGAGCAGCCCGGCGTAGCGGTTGGCAAGGGAAGGCAGCGCGACCGCGAGCATCAGCGTCGCCCCGGCCAGGTAGGGACCGCGCAGCCGGGCCGCCGCGACTCCGACGATCCCGCCGGCCACCGCCGCGGCTACCGTGCTCGCGAGGAAGATCAGCTCAAGCGGCCAGTGCTGGTGCAGTCCGATCAGCGCCGCGATGTAGGCACCGATGGCCATGAACGCGCCGTGCCCGATCGAGACCTGGCCGCTCAGCCCGATGAGGTAGGTCAGCCCGGCGATGGCGGTCGCGTAGGCGGCCACCTCCGCGATCTGGAAATCCCGGAACGGGCTGAGCCGGACGGTAAGGATCAGCAGCACGACCGCGACGAGCAGCGCGGCGCCGGTGTGGCGACCCAGGGTCATGGGTTACACCTGCCGGGTTGCCGTGGTGGAGAACAGGCCGGACGGCCGGACCATCAGGACGACCGCGAGCACCGCGAGGCCGAACAGCGACACCAGGTCGGAGCCCAGGTAACCGCCGGCGTAGCTGAGCACAACGCCGAGGATGAGGCCGCCGGCCACGGCCCCGACCGGGCTCTCCAGGCCGCCGATGACGGCGGCGGTGAAGCCGAGCACGAAGATCGAGTCCATGCTGTTCGGGTAGAGGAACGTGGCCGGGGTGACGAGCACGCCCGCGAGCGCGCCAATCAGGCCGGCCAGCGCCCAGCCGAGCGTGAGCACCCGTCCGATCCTGACTCCGAGCAGCCGGGCCACGTTCGGGGCGAACGCCGTGGCGCGCAGCCGCAGGCCGACCGACGTGGCCCGGAACAGCACCGCGAGCAGCAGCGCCGCGGCGAGCACGGCGCCGCCGGTGAACAGGTCGGCCCGCGAGACGCCGAGCGCAGTGCCGCCGATCTTGAGCCCGACGACGGAGAAGGCTGGCGGGAATGACCGGAACTGGCCGCCGTAGATGATGCCGGCCAGCCCCTCAAGGAAGATCAGCAGGCCGATCGTCACGATGACAGCGTTCAGCGGCGGCTTGTTCTCGACCGGCCGGATGACGGTCCGTTCGAGCACCGCGCCGAGCACCAGCCCGGCGGCGAGCGCCACGCCGAAGCCCTCCCAGTAGTTCCCCGTGTGGTTGATGACGATCAGCGCCACGTAGGTGGTGAACATCGCCATGCCGCCCTGGGCGTAGTTCAGGATCCGGGTGCCGCGCCAGATCAGCACAAGCGACAGGCCGATCGCAGCATAGATCATGCCGAATGCGATCCCGCCGAGGGTGAACTCCAGGAATTCCTGCATGTCCCGCCTTCCCGCCTTCGCGTGCCCTAGAAACCCAGATAGTGGCGCCGGAGCCCGACGTCGACGAGCAGCTCGGCGGCCGGCGACTCGGCGACGACCTTGCCGACGTTGAGCACGATGCCCTGGTCGGCGATGCTCAGCGCGCTGCGCGCGTTCTGTTCCACCAGCAGGACCGTCAGGCCCGAGTCGTCCCGCAGCTGGCGCACCAGGTCCATCACCTGCGCGACGATCTTGGGTGCCAGGCCGAGCGACGGTTCGTCCAGCAGCAGCACCCGCGGGCTTGCCATCAGCGCCCTGGCGATGACAAGGATCTGCCGCTCGCCGCCAGAAAGCGTGCCGGCCGCGCGGTGCCGGCGCTCGGCCAGGATCGCGAACCGCCGGTAGGTCTCCGCCAGCGCCGCCGCCCGCCTCGCTCCGCCGAAACGCAGCAGCCCGCCGAGGCGCAGGTTCTCCTCCACGGTGAGCTCGGTGATCACGCCCTGGCCCTCGGGCACGTGCGCCACGCCGGCCCGGGCGACCGCCTCCGGCCGCCGCCTGGCCAGGTTGACGCCGTCGACGGTGATCCGGCCCGCCCTCGGCCTGACCAGCCCGGTGATGGCGCGCAGCAGCGTCGTCTTGCCGGCCCCGTTCGCGCCGAGCACGGCGGTGATCGTAGCGGGCCTGACCGCGATCGACACGCCGTCAAGCACCGGGGCGCCACCGTAGCCTGCCACCACGTTCTCGACCCCGAGCGCCGCCGCGTCACTCATCGCCCGGCGCTCCTTCCAGGGGCTGAGGCTCGTCCAGGGTCATGGCCGGAGGCTCGTGCTGGGTCTTGGCCAGGGGCTCGTCCTGGGTCTTGGCCAGGGGCTCGTCCTGGGTCTTGGCCAGGGGCTCGTCCTGGGTCTTGGCCAGGGGCTCGTCCTGGTTCTTGCCGACCTCGATCCCCAGGTAGGCCGCGGTGACCGCCGGGTCGGCCTGCACCTGGACCGGCGTGCCGCCGGCGATGACCTTGCCGAAGTCCAGCACGGTAATCGTGTCGCAGACGGACATCATCAGGTCCATCCGGTGCTCGATCACCACCACCAGTGCGTCGGCGACGAGCTTCTCGATCAGGTCGCCGAGCTCGGGCAGCTCACTCTCGGACAGGCCGCTGGCCGGCTCGTCGAGCAGCAGCAGGCGCGGCCTGGCGACCACGGCCCGGGCCAGCGCGATCCGCTTGCGGACGCCGTAGGCCAGCGTCCCCGGCAGGCTGTCGGCGTGGTCGGCGGCGCCGACCAGGTCGAGCGCATCCAGCGACTTGCGCCTGAGCATCCGCTCGTCCCGGTCGGACCACGGCAGGCCGAGCATTCCGGACCAGAACCCGGCGCGCGAGTGGCAGGTCGCCCCGATCATCACGTTCTCCACCGCGGACAGGCCGTCGAACAGGCCCACGCCTTGCAGCGTGCGGGCAATGCCGAGGCCGACCAGCCGGTGCGGCCGGAGCCCGGTGAGCTCGCGGCCGTCGAACCAGATCTGGCCAGCGTCGGGGCGGACCAGCCCGCACAGCACGTTGAGCAGCGTGGTCTTGCCGGCACCGTTCGGGCCGATGATCCCGGTGACCTGACGCGGCGCCGCGGTAAGCGAAACATCGTCTAGCGCGGTCAGGCCGCCGAACCGCACCGTCACGCCCCGGACTTCCAGAGCCCCGGCCTCGGCAGCCCCGGACTTCGGCGCCGACGACCGCACCCGTTGTCCCCCGGATGAACCATCATTCATCGGGCCAGCCCTTGTTAGAAGGGGAGTTACTGCCGTGTGGTGAACTTAGATTCATCGCATCGTGGCGTGGTCGCAAGCCCTGAAACGGCCGTCGGCCAGATTCGTGGCCAAACCGATACCGCCGGCCACCGCGCCCCGGCCTACGTGACCGGATTACCCGGCAATGTCCGGGCTTACGCCCGGGTCGTGCTTATGCCCGGTCCTTGCCGGGCTTACGCCCGGGTCCTTGCCGGGCTTACGCCCGGGCCCTTGCCGTGCTTACGCCCGCGCCCTTGCCGGCTTACTCGCTGACGTGGTCCCGCCATGAGTGGGCAGGCTCGAAGCCGAGCACCTGCCTGGCGCGGTCGATGGACAGCAAGGTGGCCGTGCCGCTTATCTCGCCCCGCACTGGCACGCCGGGGAAGACCTCCCGCATCAGGTCGGCCGACGGGCGGGTCATCACGGTGTCCGCGGCGGCGATGATGACGCTGGTGCTGCCCTCGACCGGCGCGTCAAGCGCGAGCCTGCAGGCTGCCGCCGCGTCGCGCTCGTCGATGTAGCCCCATAGGTTCCATTTCCGCAGCTGCGGATCCGGCCAGTACGACGGGAATTCCTGGTAGTCACGCGGCCCGAGGATGTTGGAGAAGCGGAGCGCGACGAACGGGATTCCGGACCACTGCGCGATGTGCCCGGCGGTAGTCTCGCTGGCCACCTTGGACAGCGCGTACGTCGTGTTGGGTACGGGGTAGTGGTCCTCGTCCACCGGGGCGTACCGCGGCGGCTTGTCGAACGGCAGGCCGAGCGTGGTCTCGCTGGACGCCCAGACCACCCGGTCAAGCTGCAGCTGTGCGGCGGCCATGAATACGTTGAAGTTCATGGCTATGTTCGCGTTGAACGTCACCGCCGGTGTGCGGATGCCCGGTGCCGGGATGTTGGCCAGATGTATGACGGCCTCCGCGCCCTGCAGCGCCTCCAGCGCCTGGCCGTAGTCCGTGAGATCGGCACGCAGCACCGGAATGCCGAGGTCTTCCGCCGGGACCACCAGGTCAGTGGCCGCGACCCAGTGATCATGCTCCAGCAGGTCGGCTACCACGGCGCGGCCAGCCTTGCCGCTTGCTCCGGTAACGCAGATCCTCGCCATTCGTGTCTCTCCCGTCGTTAGGCCGTCACCTGAACCGGATGTGGGTCACTGGTGCAACTCGATGCCATTCGGAGCCCGCCCGGTGTGTGTCGCTCAGCACCCGGAACCGGCGGCCCAGGAGAGCAACTTGAGTCCGTCATGATCCTAGGGAGCGGCTAGCGGACCCGCTCGGGCTAGCGGCGGCGGGTGCCGGCGCCGGTGATGACGGCGTGGGCGAAGGCGATTGCGTGGGCGAAGGTGACGGCGATCGCGTGGCCGAAGGGGTAGGCGTCGGCGTGGGCGATGACGCGGTGGGCGTAGGCGATCCTGTCGGCCGGTGCGACGGAGTTGGGGTAGCGTGCGGCGACGTGGGCGGGGAAGCCGGCCCGGCATGCTGCGCGCCGGTGACGTCGCCGACGGTCGTTCCGCCGCTGTGCCGACCCCAGATCAGGGCGTCGAGCGGCTTGCCTGCAGCCACCTCGAACGCGGTGATGCCGCCCAGCGTGAAGACGAACACCCCGATTGCGGCGGCGGCCATGGCCGGCCAGCGCCGCCTGGCGCTGCGCTGGCCGCCCTTCCCGGCTCGCTCACGGCTGGTGCCGGTATCCGGGCCGTTTCCGTCCGTACCGGAGCCAGGATCATCATAGCCGCTATCGGCACTCGGGCCGGCCTGACCTGCACCGTTGCCAGGGCCGTCGCCGAGTCGTTGCGTGGCCTCTTCGTTGCCCGCATCTTTGTTGCCCGCATCTTTGTGGCCCGCATCTTTGTGGCCCGCATCAAGGTTGCCCGCGTCTTCGTGGCCCGCTTCGTGGCCCGCGTCTTCGTGGCCCGCATTACGGTTGCCCGCATCAAGCGAGCCGGTCAGCCCGGCGGTTTCGGTGGGCGGGTCGCTCCAGCGCGCGGCTTCGCCGCTGATAGTCGGGAACCCCTCGGTCACCGGCGAATCAGGTGACCATGGCCAGCCGCTGAACTGGCCGGCCTCGCGTGCCGGGTACGGCGCCGAACCAGTTGTCCCCGGCACCCGAGCCTGGCGGCCGGCCAGATTCTGGTCCCCGGCAGCCCTGTCCTGACTCCCGGCAGCCCCGTCCGGATTCCCGGCAGCCCGGGTCTGACCGCCCGGTGCCTGGGCATGGGCGCCGGTCCCCCGGCCTCGGTGGCCGGGCGAGCCATTGATGTTCGCCCGCGGCGCGATGACTGGCGCGATCACGACGGCCGCCGAGCGCAGCCGCTCTTTACTGCGTCCCAGGTAGTGCTGGTAAAAAGCGGCCCCGGCAGTACTCGCTACGCTCATCACCGCTACGCCGATGACGGTTCCGCCGATGCCCGCGTAAGACGCCGCGACGGCGCCGGTTACGGCAGCGAGCATGCTTGCTATGACTTGGGTGGCGCTGAGCTCAATCCGGCGCCTGCTCATCCTTCTCCTCGCGCCGGCGCGGCCTTGCGCGGCGACTGTTGATCTTGATCGGGCCCAAGGCAGCCCAGCAACCGAGCCTACGTGCCCAGCCGAGCCAGTAAGCCGCGGCCTGGGGCCGGTGGGCGGCGGTCGGCAGCGGGCGAAGGCGCCCGGTGTCGGCCGGAAAGCCCGCCGGCGGCGCATCGTGAACGTTCAGCTGGAGGAAGTCAGCCCGTGACGTTACGGACCGTTCATTTACGCTGTCTTCGGACCTGTCCATCGGGCCACTGTGGGCCACAAGGTAAGACCCATGACACAACGCGGATGCCCAGCAGGCCCAGGCGGCGGCCCCTCGCCGCGAGGCGGGCAACCCGCAGCGAGAAGAGCGGGAGCGAATTGTGACGGTGGCTAGCTACGTGCACGGGTACTCGGAGCACGAAGCCCGGCGGCTTGGCGACCAGGCGGACATCCTGGCGGAGTTGCTGCATGCGGGCACGGCCTACCCGGCCGGAAGCCGAGTGCTTGAGGTCGGCTGCGGGGTCGGCGCGCAGACCGTGCACCTGGTCGCGGGCAGCCCAGCGGCACACATCGTCACGGTCGACCTGTCCAGCGATTCCCTCACGCAGGCGCGCGCCCGGGTGGCGGCCCAGGCGCCCGAGGCAACAGTGGAATGGCACCGCGCCGATCTGTTCGACCTGCCGTTCGCCGACGCGGCATTCGACCACCTGTTCATCTGCTTCGTCCTTGAGCACCTGCCGGACCCGACGCGGGCGCTGACCGGGTTTCGCCGAGTGCTCCGGCCGGGTGGCACTATCACGGTGATCGAGGGCGACCACGGGTCGGCTTTCTTCCACCCCGACAGCGCACATGCCCGTGCGACGATCGACTGCCTAGTCCGGCTCCAGTCCGCCGCCGGCGGCAACGCGCTGCTCGGCCGGCAACTGCAGCCGCTGCTCGCCAACGCTGGCTACCGCGATGTCGTAGTCCGGCCGCGGACGATATACGCAGACCAGACCCGCCCGGCCTTCGTCAGCGGCTTCACCCGCAACACGTTCACGGCCATGGTCGAAGCTGTCCGGCACGACGCGCTTGTGGCCGGCCTCATCAGCCCGGCCAGCTGGGACCAGGGAATCGCCGACCTGCGCCGGACCGCCGACGAGGGCGGGACCTTCCACTACGCGTTCTTCAAGGCCGTCGCCGTGAACCCGTCGCCGTGAACCCGTCAAGGTCCTCACCGTGAACCCGTCGCCGTGAACCCGTTGCCTGAACCGCCTGCACACCAGCCGCTCAGCACGCCAGCCGCTCAGGGCAGCTTCCATTGCTGGTTCGAGCCGCCGTTGCAGGTATAGATCTTCAGCTGGGTGCCGTTCGTGACATTGAACCGCGGGTCATCCAGGCACTTACCGGACACCGGGTTCACCAGGGTGCCGTCCACCGCCCGCCATTGCTGGTTGGCGCCGCCGGTGCAGGTGAACAGCTCGACTGGGGCCTTATTGATCTTTTCGTCCCGGAAGACGTCCATGCACTTGTGATTGAGATCACGTGCGAGCCGCGGCATGAGACCCGGCCGGAGAAGAGCGGCATGAGCCCGGCCGGAGAAGAGCGGCTGAGACGGCGCGTTACGGTCACTACATGACCAGCAGCGAGCCTGACGTCCTGGTGATCGGGGCGGGCGTGTCCGGGCTGACGACCGCGGTCTGCCTGGCCGAGGCGGGCGCCAGGGTGCAGATATGCTCCGCGAACCCACCCAGGTCGGATGAAAGCAGGCCCGTCCAGCCGCATCAGTTCAGGATCCGCGCCCACGCCTTGCCCTGTCTACGCGGCGTAAGGGCGGGGGGTTACGGTTCTGATTCTGCCGCTGGGGAGTGTCCATTTCAGGTGGCCGGGCTGGGACTGCCGGAGGTGCCAGCCGGGTGCCTGCTTGGCCGCGTGATGCCGACGGCAAAGAGGCGCCAAATTGCATTCGCAGGTGCGGCCGCCCTGGTGGTAGGGGATCGTGTGGTCGTCATCGCACCGCCGGGCGGGCCGCCGGCAGCCCGGAAACGAGCACGTCCGATCGCGGTTCTTGATCAGGTGCCGCAGGACGGGTGACGGCTGGTAGGTGAAGGTTTCCCTGGCGTGGCCGCAGGCCCCTGTTTCGAGCCATCTGATCTTGACCCCGGCGAGCCATTCATGCGGGTGACTGTGGTGGCCGGGTGGCCCGGGTCCGGCGTGGGCGCAGCCGTGCCCGGCGGCGTGGCCGGCCGGGTCGATGATGGTCAGGCACCACCGGTTGCCGGGCCGGGCGGCGAGGAGGCTGGCGAGGTCGCGGCTGGTGTCTGCGTTCAGGGGCCCGTGCCCGGCGGCGTCGCCGGGCTGCCCGGACAGGCCGAGCCAGGTGGCCAGCGGCATGGTCAGGTTAACTGACCCGGCCAGCCCGGGCGGGAGCGCCTGGCCGCCGCCGGGTCCTGGCCAGCCGCCGGACGGCCCGCTGCCGGTGCCGGGCCCGGGGCGGCGGGACCCGCCGCCCTGGTTCCCGTTGCTGGGGCCGTCCCCGTCGTCCTCGCCGGGGCGGTCACCATTGCTGTCCCCGTCGCCGTCGTCGCCGGGGCGGTCACCGTTGCCGCCCGTGCCGTGGCTGTCGGGGCTGCCGCCGTCCGCGTTCCCGCCCTGACCGCCGCTGTCTGCGGGCCCGTCCCAGTCTCCGTCGCTGTTGCTGTCCGCGTTCCCGCCCTGACCGCCCTGGCAGTCCCCGTCCTGGGTTTCGTTGCCGGGCAGGAGGGTGTACAGGGGCTGGCTGGTGAGCAGGGCGAGGAACACCTTCGCGCGCAGCTGCTCCAGGGTGCCGGGCGCGCCGGCCGCCTTCAGCTCGCGGGCCAGGCCGTCGATGTGCTGATCGGCGGCCAGCACGGCGGCGGGCGGCATGTCCCGGCCGGCCAGCGCCGCGGTACCCCGCTGCTCCGCCCACGTCTCTACTCGCGCGTCCTTCTGCGCCCTCTCCCGCCGCTTCCGCGCTGCCTCGGGATCGTGCGCCAGCACGGCGCGGCGCAGCACCTCGCCCAGCTCGCTGGTGGTCAGGCCGGGGGCGTCGGTGATGGTGACGGCGGCGATCGCGGCGGCGGGCACGTCGCCGAGCCCGGCCAGCTCGTTCACATAGACGGTGGCCTTCGGCAGGTCGACCCGCCCGGCCGCCAGGGCCGCGGTGACCGCGGGCAGCCGCCGGACGCCGTTCGCGAGGTCCAGCAGCTTGTCCGCGGCCCGGCACGTCAACGTCAGGGCGACAGCGACCTCGTCCGCGACGTGCTCGGCCTGCCGCCAGTCACTGACAGCGCGTGCATGGGCATTACGGCGCCCGTTCAGGCCGGCGATGGCGGCGAGCTCGATGCCCGCCGCGCGGGACGCCAGCCGCCGCGCGGCCCCCATCAAGCCGACCAGCTCATCATCGGACAGGACATTCAGGCCATCGTCGATCGCGTCATCGGTGAACCCCGCCAGAACAGCGCCCGGCTCCATCACATCCAGCGGCCCGCCGGCCGCGAACCCCCGCGCGCCCGGCTCATGGTCGCGGTGGGTGAACCCGGCCGCCAGCACCTCCCGCGCCCCCGCCGGGGGCTTCAGGCTGGCCAGGTACTCATCGGCGACCGGGGAGGCTACCCGCGCCAGCCACGCGTCGTCGCCCTCGGGCGGGCCGGAGAAGGGGTTGTAGTACGCCTCCGCGTCAAACGGATCATCATCGCCGCCGTCACCGGCGCCGGTGAGCGCCGCCGCGGCGAACGGCTCGTCATCCTCGCCCGCGAAAGCCGCCGCGGCGGGACCAGCCGCGGGCGCGGGACCGGCGGAGGACGGCGTGGCGGCCCGGCCACTGGGCGCTGCCGACGGGGATCCGGCCGGCGGCCCGGGAGGGCGGATGGGTTCTTCTTGCATCAGCCCTCCTCCCGGCTATTAGCTGCTGGCTGTACCTTCTTCGCTAACGCTATCGACTGCCGCCGACAAAATAGCGCCCGTCCGAGAGCAAGCCGGAAAAGGATTCGAAAGATCTTGAAATGCGGACTGCCCAAGAGCCGCGGAAAGGTGGGGCGAGGAGCGTGCAGGACGGAACCGCGGAGCAGCAGGTTCGAGGTCGGCGAGGCCGCGGCACGGCGAAGTCGGCCGAGCAGCAGGTTCGGGGCAGCTATCCAACGTGCCGTTCAGGTCATACCGCTAGCGACGAATCCAGGCGTTAGGTAAGTGCACACGGCGCCGTGGTCCGCAAGGCGCGCGGCGCGACATGCCAGCGTGGCAAGCCGCGGGTCAATGAGCCTGGGACTCGATCAGCTGGGCCTTTGCCAGGGCATCGCCTAGCCGGTTACTGGCGTTCCCCTGAGCAGCAAAGCCGCAGGACTGGGACCGCCGCATGATTCGGTCCTGGGGGGTACCCACGATGGTGGCGCCGGCTGCGTCACCGGCGCTAGCGGCCCTCGCGAAGCAGCGGGCCGCCTTGTCGTAGGTCCGGCACGCCCTCTTGACCATTTCGTAGACCTGCTGGAGGCGAGTGCCGGGCGAGCCCATGCGGCGCAGCCTGCGGCTGCAACTACCCGCCGCGGTCTCCAGGTGGATCAGCTTTGCCCGCGTCATGGTCATATTGAGCGGCGCGAATGCCTTGTCGATCTTGTCATGCACCTTCGTAATCCCGGTGACCCAGGCAAGCTCTGCGCCTGTCATGGGCGTTGCCGTAGGCGTTGCCGTAGGCGTTGCCGAACTCGCGGCGCGCAGGTTCGCCCCAGGCGACGCGGCGTTGTGACCTGCGCAGCCGCTGGCCAGCAGGACGATCACCACCGGGACGCCGATGCGAAGAGCACGGTGACTTGCCGCGGGCGGTACTCCCTGGGCGCGGACGCCAGGGTGTATCCAGCGCGTCCAGATAAGCACGGTCAGCCCGAGTACTGTTGAAGTTGCACCAGTCAGAACTCTCATTCCCCGTTCCCCGTTCCCCGTTTTCTTCCAGTCCGGCCGTACGCACGCTGAGGGCAGGCTGGGCTGGCGTGGCCGGTGGACTCGCGGCAACGAGATGAGGCCACACAGTAAAGACGCGGGACACCCCGATTCGGACTGCATGGAAACGGGACAACTCTGTTATATCGGGCCTCAGTGATGACGTGCTTGATCATGCTCCATATGCAGGCGCGTTACGGTCACTACATGACGAGCAGCGAGCCTGACGTCCTGGTGATCGGGGCGGGCGTGTCCGGGCTGACGACCGCGGTCTGCCTGGCCGAGGCGGGCGCCAGGGTGCAGATCAGCGCCGCCGCGCCGCCGGCACGGACCACGTCAGCCGTGGCCGGAGCGATCTGGGGACCGCATCTCGTCGAGCCGGGCGACCGGGTCGCCCGCTGGGGCGCCGTCACCCTTGCCCGGCTGCTCGACCTCACCACCGAGCCGGCCGCGGCGGTGCGCCTGCTCACCGGCCGCCAGGCGTCCCGCAGGCAAGAAGACCCGCCGGACTGGGTGACCGGGCTCGCGGACTTCCGGCTATCCGCGGGCGACGAGATCCCGACGGGATTCGCGGCCGGCTGGCGGTTCACCGCCCCGGTCATCACCATGCCGGTGTACCTGTCCTACCTCCTCGCCAGGTTCCGCGCCGCCGGCGGTCAGGACGCGGCAGCGCGCGCCAGCGCGTTCGGCTCGCTGCCGGAGGCGGCCAGCCACACCAGCGCCAGCGTGATCGTCAACTGTGCCGGCATTGGCGCCCGCAGCCTCGTTCCAGATATTGAATTGATGCCGGTGCGGGGGCAGGTGGTCGTTGCGGCCAACCCCGGCATCACCGAGTTCTTCATCGGGCTCGGCGACGACTCGGCCGACCTGATCTACCTGTTCCCGCACGGCGACACCGTCGTCCTCGGCGGCACCGAAGGCCGCGGCGACTGGCGCCTGGAGCCAGACCCGGCCACCGCCGAACGCATCCTGCGCGACTGCGCGGCGATCGAGCCCGGCCTGCGCGGCGCCGACGTGGTGGCACACCGGGTCGGCCTCAGGCCGGTGCGGCCCGCGGTAAGGCTGGAAGCCGAACGCCTGGCCGGAGGCCAGACCGTGGTGCACAACTACGGGCACGGCGGAGCGGGCGTCTCGCTATCCTGGGGCTGCGCCGCGGACGCCGCCGAACTCGCCCTCGCCGCCCGCTAGCAGCCGGGGAACACTGCCGCGGGCCTGGTCGCGTCTGAAAGGGTGAACGGCATGCAGATCGGTTTCGGCGCCCCGGTGTCGGGCGCCTGGGCTACCCCGGAGAACCTGGCCAGCTTCGCGGCCCGCGCCGAGCAGGCCGGGTATGCGACGCTCTGGTCGTTCCAGCGCCTGATCGTCCCGGCGGAATCGGGCCTGGAGCCGGTGTACCGCAGCGTCCTGGATCCCTACGCCGCGCTGACCTACGCGGCGGCCGTGACCAGCCGGATCCGGCTCGGCACGGCGGTCGTCAACCTGCCGTTCGTCTCCCCCGCCTATCTCGCCAAGCAGGCCGCGTCGCTGGACGTGCTCTCCGGCGGCCGGCATGACCTGGGCCTCGGCATCGGCTGGATGCCGGAGGAGTTCACCGCGACCGGCGCGGACATGGCCCGCCGCGGCGCCAGGACCGCCGAGTATATCGCCGTCCTTCGCAACCTCTGGACGCAGGAAGTCAGCGAATTCAGCGGCGAGTTCTACCGCGTCCCGCGCGGCCGGATGGCGCCAAGGCCGGTGCAGCCGGGCGGCCCGCCGGTGCTGCTCGGCGGGATGGCCCGGCCGGCCCTGGAGCGGATCGGCCGGATCGCGGACGGGTGGCTGACCTCAAGCCGGACCGACCTGTCCAGGATCGGCGACGGGATCGCCGTGGTCCGCGAGTCCGCCGAGGCGGCCGGCCGCGACCCGGCCAGGCTGCGGATCATCTGCCGCGGCGTGGTGCGGGCCGGCGCTCCGGTCCAGGCCAGGGACGGAGGCGGGCGGCTGCTGCTGTCCGGCAGCGCCGATCAGATCCGCGACGATACTGCCTGGCTTTTTGAACGGGGTGTAACGGAGCTGTTCTATGACCTCAACTGGGATCCGCAAGTGGGAGCCCCGGACGCGGATCCGGCGTCGGCCGCGGAAAGGGCAGGCGAACTGCTCGACGCGCTAGCTCCCGCCGGGGCCTGACCGGCCGTTAGGCCTGAGGCGCTCGGGGCCAGGGCTCCGGGCTCAGCGGAGCCTGGCCGGGAGCCCGACACCCTCCCGGTGCGCGATAGCCGCCGCCTCGGTCCGGCTGGCGGCGCCGAGCTTGCCCAGGATATTGGACACGTGCACGCTGGCCGTCTTCGTGGCGATGAACAACTCGGCCGCGATCTCCCTGTTGCTCCGGCCCGCCGCAAGCAGCAGCAGCACCTCCCGCTCGCGCGCCGTCAGCCCGGCCAGCGGACTCGCGAACGGCCCGCGGCCCTGGCCCGGGCCGCCCCCGCTTGTCCCGCTCGCCGCACTGGCCCCGCCAGTACCGTCGGGCCCGCTGGTCCGCAGCCGGGCGCGGCGGGCGAGGTCGTCAAGCTCAGCGCGGAGCGGCAGGGCGCCGAGCCGGTCGGCCGCCTCGAACGCCAGCCGCCATTCCCGCTGCGCCTCATCCCGCCGGCCCGCCTCGGCGAGCGCCTCCGCCAGCCGCCATCGTGACCTGGCGCTCTCGTATACGAATCCCGGGCCGAACGCGTCCACCACCGCCTGCCAGGCATCCGGGTCATTGTCGCCCTGCGCGCGGCGCCATTCGGCCTCGGCGCGGGCCAGCCAGGCCCGCCCTTCGACACCGAGCACGTACTTGGGCCGGCGGCGGAACGCCGCCCCCTCGCGGGCGGCCATGATCAGGTCGCCGGCCGCGTCGACCGCCGCGGCCGCGCGGGCCGGATGGCCGGCTGCCCTGGCCTGGGCGGCCAGGTCGGCCTGGGCGCTCAGGCCGATGGCAGCCACCCGGATGACCGGCGGGCTGTAGCCGCCCATGTACTTCACCTCGGACTCGACGATCTCGGCTGCCTCGCGCGCCGCCCGCTCGGCATCGCCCTGCCAGAGCGCGTGCTCGGCCAGCAGGCCGCGGGCGATGTAGGCACCGAACCCGTCGGCCGGCCAGAACGGCCGCAGCCAGGCACGGCGTTCTGTGACCCTCGGGCTGCCCCTGGCGACATCGATGAACAGCGCCATCGCCGAGAGCCTGGCCTCGGCGACGCTGGTGACCCGGACCACGAACTTGTCGGCGACCTGCTGCGCGTGGTCCCAGTCGCCATCGGCGTAGTGCGCCAGATAGTGCGTGTACTGCAGGTCCAGGCCGTAGGGCGCCAGGCCGAGGCCCGCTTCCTCGGCCAGCAGCAGGCCCTCGTGCGCCGTCTTGCTGGCGTTCGCGAGGTCCCCGCGCTCCAGGTGCGTCCTGGCTAGCTGGAACGCGGCCCGCAGCTGGACGCCGAGCACCCCGGCGTCCAGCGCCTGGCGGTGCGCCAGGGTAAAGAGGCGGACTGCCTCGCTGGCCTTCCCCGTCCGCTCACCCAGCAGCCCGAGCGTCACCAGCGCGTCCGCCTCTACCCACGGCGCCGCGGCGACCCGGGCGGCCTCCAGCGCCTGCTCGGCCCTGGCGCGTGCGGTGGCATCGTTCTCGGTGTAGAGGAGGGTCTGTGCATGGGTGGCCAGCGCGCGGGCCCGCTGCCAGCGCGGCGGATCCTCGGGCAGCACGTCGACCGCGGCCTTGGCGGCCTCGGCCGCGGCGGCGGCCTCGTCGGTCTCAAGCAGGAAGTACGCAAGCCGCTCGCCCACCCGGTTGACGAGCACGGGATCAGCCGCGGCGTCCAGGTAATCGCGCAGCCTGCGCAGCTGGTGCACGGCCCTCGCCACGTCGCCGCTGGCTGCCGTGTTGTTGGCGGAGTCAAAGGCCAGCCAGCCGCGGTCAAGGCCGGCCAGCTTCTCCGGTTCGCTGACCCGGTCCCAGAGCGCGAGCGCCTGGTCGAAATGCCGGTGCGCTTCGGCAGGCGCGGCGAGCCGCTCGGCCTCCCTGCCCGCCCGCACGGATGCGACGAACGCGCCGGGAATGTCGTGACTGGCCAGGTAGTGATGAGCGAGCTCGGCCGCGGAGCCCGGCACGGCGGCGAGCCGCGCCTCGTCGGCGAGCAGCGCCGCCAGCCGTGCGTGCAGCCTGGTCCGCTCGCCGGGCAGCAGGTCGGCGTAGACCGACTCGCGGATCAGCGCGTGCCGGAAGGCGTACCCTTCGTCGCCGTCCTGGACCAGCAGCTGATTCGCGACCGACTCCCTGACCCCTTCCTCGTACTCCGGCGCGGCCAGCCCGGACGCCTGCCTGACGATCTCGTCGTCCATCCGCCGCCCGGCCACGGCCGCCGTCCGCAGCACCTGCTGGGCGGCCGGCGACAGCCGCTCGACCCGGGCGAGCAGCAGCCCGGCAAGCCCGGCCGGCAGCTCGCTGCCATCGGCGGAAGCGGCCAGCAGCTCCTCGGCGTAGTAGGGGTTGCCCTCGGCCCGCCTGATGATGTGATCGACCGCCGCTGCCTCCAGCCGCTGGCCTGCCAGCGCGGTCAGGTGCTCGGCCATGGCGGCGGCGGACAGCGGGCCGAGCTCGACCGCGGTCACGCTCGGCAGCCTGACCAGCTCGCCGACCACGCCGCGCAGCGGATGGCTCCGGTGCAGGTCATCTGTCCGGTAGGTGGCGATGACGGCCACCCGCTCACGGTGCAGCACCCGGCTAAGGAACGTCAGCAGGTCACGGGTGGACCGGTCGGCCCAGTGCAGGTCCTCGAGGATGAGCAGGACCGGGCGGTCGGCCGCGATCTCGGCGAGCATCCCGAGCACCGCGCCGAATAGCTGCTGCTGAGCCATCCCCGGCAGGTCGGCGCCGGGCTGCTGGACGCTGCCCCGGTCCGGCAGCAGCCGGCCGAGCACCGGGCGCGCCGCCAGCGCGTCGAGCAGCGGGGCGGCCGCCGCCGGGCCGGTCGTCGCGTTCCGCAGGGCATCGGCCAGCGGCAGGTAGGGCACGCTGTCGCCAAGCTCGGCACACCGGCCGGACAGCACGGTGAAATTCCGCTCAGCCGCCCGGGCGGCCAGCTCGGCGATCAGCCTGGTCTTGCCGATACCCGCGTCGCCGCTGACGAGCGCCACGATGGGCTCGCCGGCGGCAGCCTGATCGAGCAGGGCGACGAGCCTGCCGAGCTCGCGCTCCCTGCCGATCAGCTGCCCGCCGGAAACCTCTAGCACGACCCCAGTATCCCAGCCGGATCTGACATCCCCGTGCCGCCGCCATGCAGCGGCTTCAGCCTGGCCGTCGAGGTTAGCGGTCATATTTGTCCGGTGATTGCCGGACGGATGTTAACCGCTACCGAATAACGGCTGCGCGGCTCCGGCGGCGGGTCGTGATCGCTACCTTGGGTATGTTGTCAGTAACTTAGGGTTAAGGAGTTATGGCCCCCGGGGGTGCGCGGACGCTGCTGCGATGTCCGCCCGTATCGCGAGAGACTGTAATGGCCCGATGAGCGGTACCGAGGCGCATGCTGGCGCGCGGATTCTGCTCGTCGATGATGACGCGGCGAACCGGGCGCTGGTGCGCGCGATCGTGTCCAGGGGCGCCGAGCCGGAGTTGCGGGGCGCATGCCTGGTCGAGGCCAGTGACCTGGCGCAGGCGCGGGCCGTGCTCGCGGACGGGCCGGTCGACGTGCTGCTGCTGGACGTGGGCCTGCCGGACGGAGACGGCATGGAACTGGCCGCGGAACTGCGCGACTCCCGATACGGCCGCCCGCCCGCCGTCGTTGCCGTCACCGGCAACTCGGCAGCGCAGCAGGCCCGCGCGGCGATCGCGGCGGGCTGCCAGGCGGTGCTTGCAAAGCCCTACGCCGCGGCCGAACTGCGCGCCCTGCTGCAGTCCCTGCTGCGCCGCGACCAGGACCCGCCGGATTCCGTTTGACTGCCGAGATCGAGGCCGCTGAGCGGCCGCCCTCCGGCTCAGCCGGAGCGGATCAGCCTGAGCGGATCAGGTCGGCCGCCTTTTCGGCGATCATGATGGTGGGCGCGTTGGTGTTCCCCCTTTGGCACGGTGGGCATGACCGAGGCGTCCACCACCCGCAGCGCCTCCAGGCCGAGTACCCGCAGTTGCGGGTCGACCACGGCGCCGATGGCGCACGTGCTGGTCGGGTGGTACAGCGTCTGGCATTCGCGCTTGATGAACTCCTAGATGCCAGCCTCGATCAGGGTCACCCGCACGTCGGGATCTTCACTCAGCCGGGCAGCGAGCACGCAGCCGGCCGAGCCGGCCCCGACGATGATGTAGTCACGCACGGCGGCCTCCAGATGTCCCAGTTGCAGCCAACGATGCTCGACTTACGGATTCCTGTCGAGAGGTCACAAAGAGCCAGCGCAAGCAACCCGGGCCGGGGATCACCTGGACCAGGATCGCCGGCCGCGGGATTCCGCTCCCTGCGGTGGCACAGCGTCTACGCGGTCATCATCCGGGCGGTAACCGCCATCAAGTAGCTCCCGCCCCGCCCGCCGCTCAGGCTCCGCGGACCGGCGGCGGGTAGCCGATCACCTCTGTCCCGGGTTCGTGCGGCGGCTTGTA
>WNGK01000960.1_pt1 | contig 45710 bp, 31 predicted proteins | sample 5400601 | NCBI WGS metagenome assembly WNGK01 (sample SAMN13153376, study PRJNA577476) | soil metagenome | isolation source: 60 cm soil or saprolite under Garry oak tree replicate 1 | place: USA:California | collected 2016-06-15 | reverse complement strand
CCGGCGCAATCGTGGACAAAGCCGGCTGCCCGCTCGACTCGGACATGGACGGTGTGCCGGATGGCATCGACAAGTGCCCCAATACGCCACCGGGGACGGAAGTGGACAACGTGGGCTGTCAACGGTTCAAGGATTCGGACGGCGACGGCGTGGATGACGCCAAGGACAAGTGCCCCAACACGCCTCCCGGGACTCGCGTGGACGCCGCCGGCTGCCCGATTCTGTTCACCCCGGAGCGGACGCCGGTCATCCTACGCGGCGTGATCTTCGAGACCGGGAAGTCGGCCCTCAAGCCAGAGTCCTTCACCGTCCTGGACATCGTCGCCCAGTCGCTGAACGCCAACCCGGACATCCGGATCGAGATCGCCGGCTATACGGACAACACCGGGTCGTCCGCCACTAACCTGCGGCTCTCACAGGCGCGGGCGGACGCCGTGCGAGCGTACCTCGGAAGCAAGGATGTCGCACCGAACCGCATGGTGACGCGGGGGTACGGCGCGGCGAATCCGATCGCGCCCAATACGACGGCCGCGGGGCGGGCACAGAACCGGCGCGTCGAGCTGCACCAGTTACCTTGAGCGCTTGCGCGCGGGAGCGGCTATGAGACGGTTCGCGTTGTTGTCGGCCGTGCTGGCACTCGCCGCGGGGGGCCTCGCCGCGCAGCATGCCGGACAGGTCGAAGTCGGCGCGTTCGGCTCCTACACGCGCTACGATGCCACGTTCGGGCTCGCCCACAAGATCGGGGGCGGCGTGCGGCTGGGATACCTGTTCGGCAACATCGTCGGCGTGGAGGGAGACATCCTCTTCCAGCCCGAGTACACCGTCTCGCCAAGCGGCACGCCCACCACACTCGAGCCGTTGATTGGCAGCGCGTCTCTTGTGGTCAACGCGTTGCACGCTAAGCGACTGATGGTCTACGTACTCGGTGGCTACTCACTGCTCGACTTCGGCACCCGCGCGCCCTACCGCTTCACCGATAACGGCGCCCACGGCGGCGCCGGTGTTCGCCTATTCCTGACGGAGCGTGTCGCCCTGCGGGTGGAGGGCCGGGCGATTTACAGCCCCAGCACCCAGTCGACGTTCGGCCCCAAGACGGCGACCCACTTCGTGGGGACCGCCGGGCTCTCCGTCTTGCACCTGGGTACGCCGGCCAAGGACTCCGACCACGACGGCGTCACCGACCAGAACGACGCCTGCCCGGACACCCCCGCTGGAGCGGCCGTGGACTCAAAGGGCTGCCCCATCGATTCCGACCATGACGGCGTGTACGATGGGATCGACAAGTGCCCCGGCACGCCGGCGGGCGCGCATGTCGATGCGACCGGTTGCACCGGCGACGCCGACGCCGATGGCGTTCCCGACGGGATCGATCAATGCCCGGCCACGCCGGCGGGCGTGCATGTGGACGCGAAGGGCTGTCCGGTCGACTCCGATGGCGACGGCGTCCCCGATGGCGTCGACCAGTGTCCCAACACGCCGGCGGGCGTCACGGTCGACCCCGCCGGGTGCCCGCTGGACTCGGACAAGGACGGCGTCGCCGACGGCATCGACAAGTGCCCCAACACCCCCGCCGGGGCCACTGTGGATGCGAGCGGGTGCCCATTGGACGCGGACCTTGATGGCGTGCCGGACGGGCTCGACAAGTGTCCCAACACTGCTGCGGGCACCAAGGTGGATGCGACCGGCTGCCCGCTGCCGGTTGAAGCGGTCAGGCCGCAGGCAGCGGTCCCGCCAACCGCTCCCGGGAAGTGTCCGCCCGCGCCGCCGGGGAGTCAGGTGGATGCGAACGGCTGTCTCATCCTGTTCACACCCGAGGCGGCGCGGTCCCCGACGCCCGGTGCGCCGCCGCGCCCCACCCTGATCCTGACCGGTGTGAACTTCGAGACCGGCAGGTCGGCGTTGACGCGGGACTCCTACATGGTGCTCGACGCGGTCGCGGCCTCCCTGCTCGCGAACCCGGAGATCCGGATCGAGATCGCGGGATACACCGACAGCACCGGGATGAAGTTCTCGAACCTGCGGTTGTCGCAGGCACGCGCCGTCGCCGTGCGGTTTTACCTCGCACGGAAGGGTGTGACACCGGCCCGCATGACGGCCAAGGGGTACGGCGCCTCCGGCTACATCGCACCCAACAGGAGTGCCGCGGGGCGCGCGCAGAACCGGCGGGTGGAGCTGCACAAGCTGCCGTAGCGGGGGCGGGCGGGGCCTCGGTAAGTTCTCCTGCCCCCATGCTCCGCCCGCTGGTGCTCCTGTTCGCCGTGGCGATGGCCGCCGCGCCGGCCCCCCCTGCCGCGGCGCAGCAACCGCGCCGCACGCCGCCGCCCCGACGCCGCCCCCCGGTCACCGCGCAACGGATCCCGACCCCGCGGTCGGTGCTGGGGTTCGAGCCCGGCGACGATAGGAAGCTCGCCGACTGGCCGACGCTCGTCCGCTACTACCAAGCGCTCGCCTCGGCGAGCAACCGCCTGCGGTACCGCGAGCTGGGACGCACCACGCTCGGTGCCCCGCTCGTTGCGCTCGTGATCTCGAGCCCAGAGAACCTGCGGGCCCTGGACCGCTACCGGACGCTCAACGCCAAGCTCGCGGACCCCCGGGGCTTCAAGACTGCCAGGGAAGCGGAGAACGTGCTCCGGGGCGGCAAGACCGTGGTGCTCGTTACGTCGGGCATACACTCGACCGAGGTCGGCGGGCACCTGACGCCCGCGATGCTCGCGTACCGGCTCGCGAGCGACACCAGCCTCGCGACCCGGACGATCCTCGACAATGTGATCCTCTGGCTCGTGCCCTCGCTCAACCCGGACGGAGTCTCGATCGTCACCCATTGGTACAACCGCACGATCGGAACGACAGCCGAGGGCACTGATCCACCAGAGCTGTATCATCATTACACCGGGCACGACAACAACCGCGACTGGTACGCCTTCACCCAGGTCGAGACGCAGCTGGTCGTGGACTCGATCCACAACGTGTGGCACCCGCAGATCGTGCACGACATCCACCAGCAGGACACCGACGGGTCGCGGCTCTTCCTCCCACCCTATCTCGATCCGATCGAGCCGAACGTCGATCCCCTGCTGGTCGACGGCGTGAACGCCCTCGGCACCGCCATGGCGTGGGCGCTCGCCGGCCAGGGGAAAACGGGAATCGTCATCAACGCGGTCTACGACGCATGGACGCCCGCCCGCGCCTACCAGCATTATCACGGCGGCGTCCGCATCCTGTCGGAGGCGGCGAGCGCGAACCTCGCGTCGCCCCTCGACCTCCCTCCCGACCAGCTCGCCGCGCGCGGCCGGGGCTTCAATCCGCGCGAGCGATCCTGGAACTTCACGAATCCCTGGCCGGGCGGTCGGTGGACCCTGCGCGACATCGTGACCTACCAGACGGACGGAGCCTACGCCCTGCTCGAGAACGCGGCCCGCTATCGCGAGCGCTGGCTCGCGACCTTCCTGACGGTCGAGGGTCGCGCCGTGCGCGGCTGGAAGGGCTGGCCCTATGCGTACGTCGTGCCCCGAGAGCGTCAGGATTCCGTCGGGCTCGCCACGCTGCTCGGCATCCTGCATCGTGGCCAGGTCGAGATTCGGACCGCGCTCCACCCCGTCGCGCTCGGTGGCCAGCGATTCCCGGCCGGGAGCTACGTCGTGGTGCTGCGGCAGCCGTATGCCGGGTTCGCCAAGACACTGCTCGAGCCGCAGCGCTATCCCGACCTGCGGCTGTACCCCGGTGGTCCCCCACTCCCGCCGTACGACGTCACCGCCCACACGCTCCCCCTGCTGATGGGTGTGACCGCCGTGCCAGCGCGCGACTCGCTGCGCATCGCCCTCTCCGCCCCGGTCGAGCCTCCTGCGGCGAGCACCGGGTATCCGGGCTTCGCCGGCCCGGAGCCGCCGCGAATCGGGCTGTACCGCTCGTATGCGGCGTCGATCGACGAGGGGTGGACGCGCTGGGTGTTCGATACGTGGAAGGTGCCCTACGTGTCCGTCGTCGACTCGGTGGTGCGTGCGGGGAAGCTCCGGGACCATTTCGAGGCGATCGTCCTGCCGGACCAGTCGCCCCACGAGCTGTTCGACGGGCTGCCGCGTCAATATCCCGCGCCCTACGCCGGAGGCCTCGGCCAGGAGGGCGTGGACGCGCTGCGCCAGTTCGTGACCGACGGCGGCACGCTCGTGGCGCTCAACGATGCGAGCCGCTTCGCCGTCGAGCGCCTCCTCCTCCCCGTCCGCAACGTCCTCGAGAGCGTGGCCGACGATGAGTTCTACGCCCCCGGATCGATTTTCCGGCTCGAGCTCGACCCGAGCGACCCGATCGCGCGTGGCATGCCCGCCCAGTCCGTGGCCTGGTATGAAAGCGGTCCCGCGTTCGAGGTGCTCGATTCGAGCGCCGCGCACGTCGTGGGACGTTATCCCGCCGACGCCGACAAGGTGCTTTTGTCCGGCTGGGCGTTGCATCCCGAGCGGGTGGCAGGTCGGGGGGCGCTGGTGGAGGCCAAGCTCGGGACCGGTCGGGTCGTCCTGTTCGGCTTCCGGCCGCAGTATCGAGGACAGAGCATCGCTACTTATCCATTGCTATTCAACAGCTTGCGGCTGACTCCACGGTAACGTGATGCCCGTCTCTTGTCCGATTGTCCGGTGATTCCTATCGTGTAGCCCCCTATGGTTGTGGTCCGGCAGGCAGGTGCTCTCTTGCTGGCCGCGCTCATTACGAGTCGCGGCCTTTTTGCACAAGACAGCGCCGCGGTCGTGACCGCGAGTCCCGCGGATCAGGTCAAGGTCCTGCTGCGACCCACTGAGATCCGGTACATGCAGCAAGAGTCCGTGCTGCTCCCGCCCACTGCGAAGATCAAAGGACTGTACGTCAACGCGTGGGCGTTCGGGTCGCAAAAACTGTGGCAGCTCGTGCGTCTCGCCGACGAGACCGAGATCAATGCCTTCGTCGTCGACGTGAAGGACGACACCGGCTGCCTGCTCTACCCCTCGACGGTACCTACCGCCGAGCTGATCGGCGCTAACCGTTGCGTGCGCGCGAAGGACGCGCGAGCGCGGCTCGACACCCTCGCGGCCCACGACATCTACGCCATCGCGCGCATCGTGGTCGCGAAGGATCCTCTCCTCGCGGAACGGAAGGCCGCGTGGTCGGTCAAGGACCGCGTGACGGGCGTGCTGTGGCGGGACCGGATCAACAGCGCCTGGGTGGACGCCTACAACGACTCCGTCTGGATCTATTCCGCTCAGCTGGCGCAGGAAGCCGCGCGGATGGGATTCCAGGAGGTGCAGTTCGACTACGTCCGCTTCCCCGACGAGCCGCGCGAACGGATGGCCACCGCGATCTTCCCGGCGCACCGGCCCGGGCGGACCCAGCGCGAGGCGGTCCGTGAGCATGTGGCGCTGCTGAAGGACCGCCTGAAGGCATCGGGCGTACCCGTCACGTTCGACATCTTCGGGCTCACCGCGTCCGCCACCGGCGACTTGGGCATCGGGCAGGTGTGGGAGGACTTCGTGAGTGTGGCCGACGTGGTGCTGCCGATGGTGTACCCGAGTCACTACTACCGGGGCGCCTTCGGCTACGCGTGGCCCAACGGCCAGCCCTACCGCATCGTGCGCAGCGCCCTGACCGATGCGCTGAAGCGCTCGGAACCGCTCCCGGGCTCGGCCGAGATCCGCCCCTTCCTGCAAGCGTTCACACTCGGGCGCCGGCTGCCCCGCTACACGCCATTCGAGATCCGCGAGCAGATCCGCGCGGTCGAGGATCTGGGCATCACGTCATGGGTGTTGTGGAACCCGCGGAGTGTGTACCAGCGCGGCTCGCTGCGACCGAAGCACAGCGCCGAACCGGTAACGGGACAGGGCCTCTCGAGCCGCGGGGGCCGCTAGGTCCGTTCGGCGAGCGCCATCCCGGGCTGCCACTCGGTGATATAGCCCGCAATCGCTGACGCGGCGACCGTGTAGGGATTGGCGAGGTACAGTTGTCCGGGCCCCGAACGGCCTGGGAAGTTGCGGTTGATCGCGCTGATGGTGACTTCGTCGCCTGTCTTCGAGACGCCGGGCCCCGCGTTGATGCACGCTCCGCACGACGGCTCGAGGAACGTGGCACCCACCTTCCGGAACAGCTCCAGGAACCCCCGCTCCTCACAATAACGCTTCACGTCCTGCGACCCGCACTGGATGAAGAAACGCACCCAGGGCGCGACGCGCTCCCCGCGCTCCGCCGCCTCCTCGAGGACTCGGGCGTACATGTCCATGTCTTCCTTCTTTCCCGCGGTGCAGGACCCGGCGTACGCTATGTCCACCCTCACCCGCTCCACCTCCGCGATGTAGCGCCCATTCCCGGGATCGCCCGGTAGCGCGATCAGTGGCCGGATCATGCCGGCGTCGATCTCGATCACCTGGCAGTACTCCGCGCCAGGATCGCTCGCGAGACCCCGACACAGCCGCTCCGCCGCATCTCGCGTCATGCCGCGATACTCCATCAGGTACGCCACGGTCTTCTGGTCGGGAGCGACGTAGCCGGTGAAGCCGCCGACTTCGGCCGTCATATTGGTCATTGTCGCGCGCTCGTCTACGGACAGCGACTCGACAGCATCACCACAGTATTCCACCAGCTTGCCGATGGCGCGACCGCTTTTCACGTACGGGTGGCGCAGGATCTCGAGCATGAAGTCCTTCGCCGTCACGTTGTCGGGCTTCCCGCCGCGCACCAGGACTTTCACGGTCTCGGGCACCGTGAGCCGCACGTCCTTCGTGATCCACGAGTTGAAGATGGCCGTCGTGCCGACCCCGAAGGCGACACACCCCACGGCGCCGGCATGCGGCGTGTGGGAGTCGCTGCCGATGATCACCATCCCCGGCTCGGCGTGCCCCTCGAGGATCTTGGAGTGGCAAATCGCCTCGGACCCGTGGTGGCCCAGCCGCAGCTCGCCGTACAGCCGGATCCCCTGCTTCTCCGCGAACGCGCGCTGCTTCTTCTCGAGCTCGAGCGCCACGTCGAGCAGGCCCTCCTTCACGCGCTCGGGCGTCATCGCCTCGCCGAGAAAGGTGAGGTGATCGCGGAACATGAGGATCGAGCCCGGATCGTGCACCTGCTCGTCCCGTCCCACGAGCTGCTCGAAAAAGATCGCCGCCATGGGGGTGACGTATTCGTGGCTGAACCGGACGTCGGTGACGATGAACCCTTCATCTCCCGGCTTCACGTTCGGGACGCCGATGTTCTGCTTAGACGGATCCACGACCCAATGACGAGCGATGATCTTCTCGCCGAGCGTCATAGGGCGACGGGGGGTGTCGGGGGGTGAGAGCACGACCTTCCCCTGAAGCCGGGCGACGTTGAAGTTGAACAGCCCTCCGTATTCGATGATGCCGCGGGTGATTTCACCTTCGCCCGCGGTGAACGCGCTCAGGGGGATCGCCTCGCCGCGTCGCGCCTTGTCGATGATGGAGAAGTCCGTCGTGGTGAGGACGCCCAGATTCTGACAGTTCTCCCGATAGATGCGCTCGATGTTCTCCGCGACGACCAGCTTGATCCCCGCGCACATCTCGGCGTAGGGCGACTGCTCACGCGACGAGCCCTTGCCCCGGCGCTTGCCGCTCACCGAGGCGACGAAGCCACCGCGCTTCACCGCGCCGCGAGTGATGGGAAACTGTTCGCCGCACTTGAGCCCTAGGTAGGGAAAGTCGCCCAAGGTTTCGTCGTAGTAGTAGCAAATGTAGGCGGGAGTGATCTCGTCGGTGGAGATGTTGTCGCGGAGCTTCATCGCGGGCTGCCAGTCGATATCCTCCCCCTCGAGCTGGCGGCGCACCAGGTCAGCGTCCTCGGCCAGGAACAGGATCCGCCCCCCGAGCACGACTCGATCCGGCAGTTTCTCGACGTGACGGGAGCGCAGGGCAGCGAGCATCGGGCGAAAGATTACCCCTTGCCTAGGCCCGAGCAAGCCGATTTTCCTTGGGGGCCGCGCCGACGGTGGCTTCGTCCGAATCCGCGGCGCCCGTGCCATCGATTGGGAGGACATCGCTCTCGGCCCCCGCCTCATGCGGCACGGCGCGTGCCTGTACATCGCGGACAAGGGCGATAACGAGAGGCGCCGCAAATCCGTAGTCATCTACGCGGTGCCCGAGCCCGATCCACACCGTGAGATGCCCCGACCGACTTCCACAGGAGCGAGTTACGTGTCCCTGAAATGGCCGACTGCTGTCATGATCATGTCGCTCGCTTGCACCGGCGCGCCGGAGCCCGCCGCCACGCCGGCGACCCTCGGTCCTCCGACGGTCTCCGTGAGCACGGCGGCCATGGACGCCCATCTCAAATACCTCGCCGATGATCTGCTCGAGGGCCGGGCGCCGGCGACGCGCGGCGGCCGCCTGGCCGCGAAGTACATCGCCGCTCAGTTCGAGGCGCTCGGCTTGGAGCCCGCGGGCGGCGACGGATCCTACTTCCAACCCGTCGCGCTCGTCGGCATGACGCCGCGTCCGTCGCTCGTGTGGGGCAAGGGCGGCGCGACCCGCGCGCTCACCTATCTCGACGAATTCGTGGCGTGGGCGGAGCGGCCGGAGAGTCACATCGTCGCCAACGGCGAGGTCGTGTTCGTGGGTTACGGCGTCGCCGCGGAGGAGTGGCGCTGGGACGACTACAAGGACGTCGACGTTCGCGGCAAGGTGCTCTTGATGCTCGTGAACGATCCCGGCCTCCAGGATTCGACCATCTTCAACGGGCGGGCCCTGACCTACTACGGCCGTTGGACGTACAAGCTCGAAGAGGCGGCGCGCCGCGGCGCGGCGGGCGCGATCCTCCTCCACACGGCCGAGAGCGCCACGTACGGCTGGGACGTGGTGCGTGGGTCGTGGTCGGTGGAGCAATTCAAGCTCGACCGGCCGGCCGCCCAGAGCATCGCATTCGCCGCGTGGGTGACACACGACGCCGCTCAAGCCGCCCTCGCACGGGTCGGCCTCACCCTCGATTCGCTGACCCGTGCGGCGGGGCACCGCGAGTTTCGTCCGGTGACGACCGGAATCAACGTCGCGGTCGAGGTCACGAGCGCGCTGCGTCACGTCCGCTCGGAGAACGTCGTGGCCAGGATCCCCGGGGGCGACCCCGCCCTGGCCCGCCAGGCGGTGTTGTTCACGGCGCACTGGGATCACAAAGGGATCGGCCCCGCCGCGAACGGCGACTCGATTTACAACGGCGCGGAGGACAACGCGTCGGGTGTCGCGGCGATGCTCGGTGCCGCCGAGGCGCTGGCTCAGGTGCAGCACCGGCCCCGACGGACGCTCCTGTTCGTGGCGACCACCGCTGAGGAGAGCGGCTTGCTCGGCAGCGAGGCGTACACGCGGGACCCTCTCGTCCCACTCGAGCAGACGGCGGCGGTGATCAATCTCGATGTGACCAACGTTCGCGGCGCGACGCGCGACATCGACGCGCTGGGCCTCGACCGCTCGACTCTGGGCGCTGTGTTCGATGCGGCGGCTCGCGCGGAATCGCTAGCCGTGGTGCACGAGCCCGATGTGCGCGGCTCGTTCTACCGGTCGGACCATTTCCCCTTTTCAAAGGCCGGCGTGCCAGCGCTGTCGATCGAGCCGGGCAGGGACTTCGTCGGCCGCCCCGCCGGCTGGGGTCAAGAGGAGGCCGCGCGCTACAACCGCGAGCGCTACCACCAACCGGGCGACGAGTATCGCCCGACGTTCAGCTACGCGGGGATGGCGCAAGAGGTTCGGGTGGCGGTGCGAGTCGCGCTCGCGGTGGCGAACGCGTCGGCGATGCCGCGTTGGCTTCCGAATTCGGAATTCCAGCGGCCTGTCGAGCGTGCGCGTCCCTGAGTGCAACATGTTGCAGCATATGTAAGCTACGGTCAATAAATGCTATGTGAGCGTTGCGACGACCAGAACGTAGGTGCCTCTGGCCTATTGGGACGCACGCACATAAGTTTGCGCCCGCCTTTCGGGCAGTCGCACCTCCCGCACTCCGGAGTGGGCACCTGGAACTCCCCACATCGCATCGGCTGTCGCTGTCCTGGTTGCTCGAGGCGGCGAGCCCGCCGATCGTGTATCGAGCTTACGCCGAGGTCGTGCGGGAGGTCGAGCAGGACCCGGCGCGGCTCGACGTGATGCGCCAAGCTGTGTCGCAGTACAAGCCGGCCCAGGCGATCGCTCGCAAGCAGAAGGCTACGGGGTTGTGGGGCGGGAACCTGCTCGCGCCCATGGCGTCCAAAGCGTACGGGTGGACCGAGCCGGGCACGGTTTACCAGTATCGCCGGCTGCTCGAGCTGGGGTGGCCACCATCGGAGCGGGTGTTTCGCAACGCCGACCGGTTCCTGTTTCAACTGCTGTCGCGCATCGAGCCCGACGATCCCGATCGAAGCGTCGCCCAGCGGGCGCTCGAGCTGCTGGTGGAGTTTCACAAGCCTGCCAAGGCGGACCCCGGGCTGGGGCGCTGGGCGCGCCGCATGGGGCGCGAGGGAGCGGCGTGCGCGCTGGCGCGCGGTGGGCACAGCGACGACCCGCGGGTGCGCGGCACGGCGCACACCATCGCCAGCAACATCTCCCAGTACAGGGGAAGACAGTGCTCGATCCCCATGCGTGCCCCCCGACCATCTTCGCCGTGGAAATGCTCGCTTTCCTGCCCCCCGTGCAGCGTGAGCGGGCCGGCTTCATCGAGCGATTGGGGCAGTATTGTTCCTCGCCCGCGCCACGCCGGGCGTTCTTCATCCTTGCGGGCAAGAAGCTCCTGAAGCCGATGTTCGAGATCCTCGGCGACCCGTTGCGCTCCGACGCCCAGGGCCACGTCAGCGACATCCCGTTCGCGCTCTATTGGCTCGAGCTCTTGGCTCGACTCGGTCTCGTGCGCCAGATCCCGAGCGCCAGCCGGGTGCTGGCGCGGCTGTTCAACGAGTGCGACGACCAGGGGATCTGGAGCCCGAAGAGCCTGCGCGCCATGCCGAAGGCGGCGAACCCCCTGACAGCACACTACTTCCCACTCGAGGGCCCGGGGAAGAGCCCAGCGCAACGGCAAACGGACACCACGTTCCGCTTAGGGCTCATCGCTCGGTTGATGGGGATTCCCGTCGAGATTCTCTAAGCTTTCCCTCTTGCGTCTTGGGCCTTGTTAACGTAGTAGTAATCGCTACTACGCTAATGCCCAGCGAAATCGATCTCACCCCTTTCGGGTTCACGGCCACCGAGTCCCAGGCGTACGCCGCCCTGCTGCGGCTCGGTCCGTCCACCGGGTACGCGGTTGCCCATGCCGCGCGCGTGGCGCGCGCCAACACCTACGGCGCGCTGGAGGGACTGGTGGGCCGCACGGCCGCGCTGCGGCTCCCGGGGCGTCCTGCCCGCTATCGAGCGACGGACCCAGCGGCGCTGATCGCCCAGCTGGCCGCGCAGCAAGGCGAGGCCCTTGACCGCCTCAGCCGGTCCCTGCGCGACGCGGCTGGTCCCGCGGAGCCGGAAACCCGGAGCGTCACGGGCGGGCGCGCCGTCGCGAACCTGATCATGCAGGTCGTAGCCCGCGCCGAGCGGCGGGCCGAGGGCGTGCTCTCAGCCGAGATGCTCCGCCCTACGCTGCCCGCCTGGCGCCGCGCCAAGGAACGCGCGGCGCTCGAGTTGCGAGTCGCGGGGGAAGCGCCCGCGGAGGCTAGTCCGATCCTCAGCGGGACCGTGGCGGGGGACTTACCCACCGTACTGCTGATCGACGACGTGCAAGCAGTGATCGTGGCAGGGAGCGGCGAGGCAGCCGCCGGGATCTGGAGCTCGCATCCAGCCGTCGCCGCCCTGGTTCGCGCGTGGCTCCGGGGGCTCGCGTGAGGCCCCTGCTTCCCTTGCTCCTCTGCGCTGCCGGTGGGTGCCGGGCCGCCGCCTTGCCCGAGGCGCAGCTGTTTCCCGCCGGGACCCAGCTCACGGCCCGCTACGTCCTGGTCGACGGAACGAGGATACGCTACATCGACGCGGGCCGCGGTGCTCCGGTCCTCCTCCTACACGGCCTTGGTGCGTCGCTGTACGCGTGGCGCAAGAACATCGCAGCCGTGGCCGCAGCGGGCTTTCGCGTGATCGCGTTCGACAACCGCGGCTTCGGTCTCTCCGACAAGCCGCCGGCCCCCTACGACAACGCCGCGTACGCGCGTCTCGCGGTCGCCCTCATGGACTCGCTCGGTCTCCCGAATGCCGTGCTCATCGGACATTCCATGGGCGGCGCGATCGCCGCCGAGGTCGCGATCGAGTATCCGCAGCGGGTGCGAGGGCTCGTGCTGGTCGGCTCGGCCGGCCTGGGCACCCGGGAGCCGCTCTTGTTCCGGGTGGCCCGCTGGCCCGTGCTCGGACCGACACTGCTCGCGTTCCGGGGGCGTGGCCTCACCGGCCGTCTGCTCAGGTCCACCTACTTTGATCCGAGCAAGGTGACGGAAGCCGACGTGGATCAGTATTACGCCCCCGTCGCCCTGCCGGACTATGGACGAGCCCTGCGAGGGGTGCTGACGCAGTTCCGCTTCACGGCGCTGGACGGACGGCTCGATCGCATCGCGGCTCCCACGCTGGTGCTGTGGGGGGAGGCGGACCGCTGGGTGCCGATCGGACTCGGACGTGCGCTCGCGGGCGGGATCACCCGCTCCGCGTTCCTGAGCGTGCCGCGCGCCGGGCACTCTGTTCAGGAGGAAGCGCCCGACGAGGTGAACCGCTTGGTCATCCGGTTCCTGAACGACGGGCTGCCACGCGTCCCGGCGGACCTAGCGCTTGCTCGTTAGGGCAGTATATTTCATCAACCATCCGGTTGATGAAACTACACCATGAAACCTAAGCTAAGTAACTCCAGCGCATTACGACTCGTCGCCGCGGCCCGTGAGGAGTTCTCCCGTCGCGGGTTCGACGGCGCGCGTGTGGACCAGATCGCGCGGCGGGCGGGGGTGAACAAGCAATTGCTCTTCTACTACTTCCACTCCAAGCGCGGCCTGTTCACGGCGGTGCTCGCCCACGGTGCGGCAGAGCTCGAGCAGGCGCTGGCCGATCTGCCAGCGGGGGGCGACCGCCCCTTGGACCGGATCCGTGTCGCCCTGGGCGCCCAGTTCGATTTCCTGGCGGCGCATCCCGACCTGGTCACGCTGCTCACGCAAGCTGGCCGGTCCGAGGCGCGGCCCTTCGCGCCCGCCATCAAGCGGCTGGTCGTCCACCTCGCCGAGGGGCAGGGCCGCGGTCAGGTGCGGGACGATCTCGACCCGCACTTGGCCGCCGCCCAGGCCCTCGTGCTGATGGTCGCGTACCTCGGCCTCGAATCGCTGATCGCCACGAGCGCCCCGCCCCTGGGCGCCGACGAACCGACGCTACGCGAGCGCTGGAAAGACGCTGCGGTGAGGCTGGTGGTGGAGGGAGTAGCGGCGCGCTGACTCCTACCAGTTGATCCAGTAGGATGCCTTCACGAGGAAGGTGTTGTTGGGATGGAGGTCGAACAGGTCGTGGAAGTCGCCCGGGAGCGACCGGGGCCCTGCGAGCGGCGCAGATCCCACGCGTCCCTGCGTCCATACCAGGAACAACGTCGAACCGGGTCGATACTCCCAGCGCAGCACGGTGGTCGAGTTGAACGCCTTGCGGTTGAACCCACCTGGATGGTTGGCCACCGATGTATCCGCATAAGTCTTGTACCGCTGGTCGAAAGAGACGGCGCCGGGATCCCCGAGCTCGCGTACGCGCGAGAAAGTGCCCTTGCTGACAAACGGCTGCGCGTAGACCTGTAACGTGAGGGCCGTGCTGAGGGTGTAATCGACGCGGCCGGTCAGAGAGATCGTCTTCTGCTCGAGATGCGCGAATGTGTAGTGTGTGTTGAAGGGCGACGTCGTGTCGGTGATGTTGCGGAACCATTGAACGTCGTTCACGTTGTGCGTCGCGCTCAGGGTCAAGGAGGTATTGAGCTGGGAAGCGATGCGATGCGTGACCTGTGCATTGCCATTAAAGGACTCCGATCGGCCCCCGTCACCCCGCCAGTAGTTGAACCACATGTACGGCACGAACGGCGGGCGCCCGTCGCCGTCCACCTCCAGCCACGGGGCGATATAAGGATCGACGCGCACGGGCGGCCCCCCCCGCGAACAGTTGCGGTCGCAAAACGTAGTCCCGAGCTGGCCCGCGGTCACGCCCGCGTGCACCCACCAGCGGTTGTTCAGCTGGGCGTGCACGTTCGTGTTGGCGGCGCGCTCCACGGCCGTTCCCGCCGCCGTCCAGTACTGCCACCAATTGAAGTTCCAGAACGCGGTCTGATAGAACGAACTGGGATGTCGGGACTGAAACGCAAACCATGTGTACCAGCTCTGCTGGTCCGCCTGCCGCAGGAAGCCGAGATCGTTCACATCGAAGCCCTGGGAGCGGCGCTGGTAGCTGGTCTCGAACCGGGTAATTCCGCCCCCCACCTTTCCGAATTTGATCTCTTCAGCGTCGCCCCAGAGCGACGTCCGGGTCGGGTCGTAGGAGACGCCAGCGCCGTGCCGTTGGTAGTAGTGCACGGGATCGTTCTGGGTGGCGGCGATCGCCGAAGGCGTACCGGCGACCCGGCTCAGGTCGAGCGATCCCGAGATCTGGTACTTGCGGCCGGGGAATCGGTGCCGGAAGTCGAGAGCCCCCACGTAGGCGCTGCGGTGCAACGAGTCTTCGGTCCACTGGTCGAGGTGACGATTAACCGTCGTCACCATGGCGCCGATGCCGCTCTCGCCGCTGCGGAAGTCCTGTTGGGCCCGCACGACGGCGTAGTTGGTCGCCGGCTCCATGGTGCGGTCCAGCGTACCCGCTTCACGGCCCGTGACGGCGTCCAGCACACCGGCAGGCGGCCGGTGAGCTTCGCGGCGCCGTAGATCGTCGTCGCCACGGAGGCACCGGCACCGCCGTAATCCGCGAGCTGGGGCGAGCGACCGATGCGCCGCGAATAGAACAGGCCCTCGCCGGTGTTGCAGTCGTTGACCGCGCTGCAATTCACGTCGAACCGAAAGATCCCCGCCCCCTGGACGAAAAAGGGACGCCGTTCTTGAAAGAAGGTCTCGAACGCGGTCAGGTTGAGTACCGCCGGATCCGCTTCGACCTGTCCAAAATCGGGGTTGATGGTCGCATCGAGCGTGAGGCTCGGCGTGAGCCCGTACTTCAAGTCGGCGCCGCCCGTCACCTTCTGAGAGCGGTCAAAGGCGCCGCCCGTCGGTACGGACACGTTCTTCGTCACCACGTACGGCGCGACCTCGGGCCACCTCGGGCCGGCGCGGTGACGGCAGGCCCTCGAGGCCTGCCAGCTCGCCCAGTTGGGACGAAACTCCGGCCTGCGAACCCCGGTATACCGGCCAGCTGACCCGCTCGGAGTAACGCTGAATGTCCCGCCACACCGCGAACCCGAAGGTGTTGGTGGCCCCCGGGACGTAGCGCAACTGCGAGAGGGGAATCCGAAACTCGGCGGTCCAGCCGAGGGAGTCGACCTGGGTGCCGACGTCCCACACCGCGTCCCAGGCATCGTCCTCCTGATTGTCGTTGTACATCGCGTAGTCCCGCTTCACGCCGGCCGGGTTCACGGCGAACTCGAACCCCGAGCGCCGGTCGTGATACGAGTCCACCATGATCTTCAGCTGATCGGTTGCGGCCCGCACGTCGCGCCGCGCGAGCAGCTTGAGAATGCTGTCGGGGTGGGGATCGAACGCCCGGATAAAAACGTAGAAGTAGCGGTCGTCGTAGGCGACCTTGGCTTCCGTGGGGAATCGCGGATCCCCGTCTTCTTTCGGTTGGAACTCCCGGAACTGGCTGATCGGCTGTGCGATGCGCCACACCGCGTCGTCGTCCCGGCCGTCAATCACCACCGGGACGGCGGCCCGCACGGCCGTTGCGTGGGTGGCGCTGGAAGGTGGGGGTGCGACGACGCCGCCGGTGCCGGAAGGCGGCGTGGCGGTTTGCAGCAGCATCGCGAGCAGGACGACAGCCGACATGACGGAAGCTCCCCGTGACCTGGTCGGACGATTAGACAGGTCTTACGGGGAAAGGGTTGGGCAGGTTCCGGCCGTCACCAGAACCGAACAAGCCCCCGGGGTCTCCGGGGGCTTGTTGGTTCGCGGGGCTTAGTTGTGCTTGGCGAGCAGGCTCGGCTCGATGGGGACTTCGCCGTCGAAGATGAGGTGGCCAGCCTCGAACCGCGCCCCGCGCAGGGCCAATGTCAGGACTTCGTCCAGGTCTTCCACGAGGTGCACCTTCAGCGACGAGCGCACGTCCTCGGGGAGATCCTCCAGGTCGGCGGCGTTCTCCTTTGGTAGCACGATGGTGCCGATGCCCGCCCGCACCGCGCCCAGCACCTTCTCCTTCACGCCGCCGATCGGCAGCACTCGACCACGCAGGGTGACCTCGCCCGTCATCGCCAGGTCGTGGCGTGCCGAGCGGCGAGACAGCGCCGAAACGAGTGCCGTTGCCATCGTGACGCCCGCCGACGGCCCGTCCTTCGGGATGGCTCCCGCAGGGACGTGGACGTGGATGTCGGTATTCGCGAACGCCTCCTCAGGAATGCCGAGCTGGTCGGCGTGGGACTTGGCGTACGTGAGCGCCGCCCGGGCCGATTCTTTCATGACGTCTCCGAGCTGGCCCGTGAGCACGAGCTCGCCCTTACCGCGCATCACGCTCGCCTCGACGAACATGATGTCGCCGCCGACCGGCGTGTAGTACATCCCCGTGGCCACGCCGACCTGGTCCTCTCGCGCCTTGTGCTCGGGATGGACCCTGGGACGCCCGATCAGGTCGTCCACTTCCTTGGCGTCGACGGCGACGCGCTCCACCTCGCCGCCGGCGATCTGGCGCGCGACCTTGCGTCCGAGCTTCCCGATCTCGCGCTCCAGCTGGCGCACGCCGGCCTCACGCGTGTAGCTCGTAATGATCTCGCTCAGCGCGGCGTCCGTGATCGTGAGCTGCTCTGGAGTCACACCGTTCTCGCGCACCTGCCTTGGAACCAGATAGCGCTTCGCGATCTCGAGCTTTTCACGCTCGGTGTAGCCCGCAAACGTCACGGTCTCCAAGCGGTCGAGCAGCGGGCCCGGGATGCCTTGCGGGAAGTTCGCGGTCGCGACGAACAGCACTTCCGACAGGTCGAAGGGCACGCCCAGGTAGTGATCCGTGAACGAATCGTTCTGCGCCGGATCGAGCACCTCGAGCAGCGCCGCGGCCGGGTCTCCCTGGAACGAGACGCCCAGCTTGTCGAGCTCGTCGAGGAGGAACACCGGGTTCTTGGCGCCCGCTTGCTTCATGCCCTGGATGATCCGGCCCGGCATGGCGCCGACGTAGGTGCGCCGGTGGCCCCGGATATCGGCCTCGTCGCGGGCGCCGCCCAGCGAAATGCGAACGTACGGCCGTCCCATGGCGCGCGCGATCGACTTGGCGATCGAGGTCTTGCCAACACCCGGGGGGCCGACGAACAACAAGATCTGCCCCCGCGCCTGCTTATCGTCTTCGTTGCCCTGCGCCACCGCATCAGGCGAGCGCTGGCGCAGCTGACGCACGGCCAGAAACTCGAGGACCTGATCCTTGACGTCCTTGAGACCGTAGTGATCCTGCTCGAGGATCTCCGTCGCCCGCTTCAAGTCGAGCGACTCCTCCGCGCGCTTGTTCCACGGCAATTCCGCCATCGTCTCGAGGTAGGTGCGGATCACCTGGCCTTCCATCGAGTCGCGGTTGGCCCGCTGCAGTCGCTCGAGCTCGCGGTCGACTTCCTTGCGCGCCGCTTCTGGGAGGTCGAGCGCCTCGAACCGCTTCCGCAGGGCCTCCCCTTCGGTCGCTTCGTCCTCTTCACCGAGCTCCTTGCGGATCGCCTTCATCTGCTCCCGCAGGAACATCTCGCGCTGGCGCTCGCCCAGCTCTTCCTGGACCTGCGACTTGATGTGCTCCTGGGCGTCGAGTACGCCGATCTGCCGCTGGACGTGAATGAGGACACGCCGCAGCCGCTCCTCTACGGACAGCGTCTCGAGCAGCCCCTGGCGCTCCGCCGGCTGGATCTCGAGGTAGCCGGCCACCAGATCCGCGAGCCGGCCGGGGTCGGCGACTTCTTCGAGCACCTGCCGCACGACTTCCTCGGGGAGACCCGATTTCTGGCCCAGCTCCGCGGCCCGCTCGCGCGCCTCGCGGTGCAGCCCGACGAACGCGGGATCTTGCGCGTTCAGGGGCGGCATATCGTCGACCTCGTGGACCACCGCCTCGAGGTAGCGGCCGTTATCGGTGTAATGCAGCGCGGTGCCGCGGCGCTCGCCGTGCAGCAACAGCTGCACGCCGCCGAGGCCGCGCTGGATCTGGCTGATTTTGGTGATCGTCCCCGTGGTGTACAGCACGTCGGGGCTGACCGTGTCGACGTTCTCGCGCTGCGCCACGGCAAAGATGAGCCGAGAGTCGCTCTTCAGCGCCGACTCGATCGCGCGCAGTGTGGCGGGGCGTCCGGCACCGACCGGCGTCGAAACACCGGGGAACAGCACGACCTCCCGGAGCGGAAGCACGGGGAGGGTCAGTCGTTCAGACATGGGCAAAAACTCGGGTCAGGGTAAGCATACGCATGGTTCGCACGGGCTTAAGCATCGTCCGTGCCACGACTAGAACGCTCCGCTGAGCACACACGTTCCGGGAAGCTGCGGCCAATAAGGCAGACGCTGCCGAATAGCCACGGCACCGACGCCAACCCGGCGGTCGCGTCGTAAGTCAAAAGCCACTTACAGGTTGCACGCTCGTCGCTCCGCGGCTAATCTATCCGCGCGCACTTCACGCGAAGCTCGATGAACGATGCAGACAAGGCACTCGCCACCCGCCTGAGCCAAGCGCTCGGCAGCTCCTACACGCTCGAGGGAGAGATCGGCCGGGGCGGGATGGGCGTGGTGTTCAACGCCCGCGACGAGCGGTTGAAGCGCCAGGTCGCGGTCAAGGTGCTCCCTCCGGACCTGGCGTTCCGGGAGGAGATCCGGCTGCGGTTCGTGCGCGAGGCCGAGACGGCGGCGCGGCTGTCGCACCCGCATATCGTGCCGATCCACTCCGTCGGAGAGAGCCCGGACGGGCTGGTTTACTTTGTGATGGCGTACGTGGACGGCGAGTCGCTCGGCGCGAAGCTCAAACGGCGCGGCCGGCTGCCACCCGACGAGTCGCGGCGGATCATGCAGGAGACCGCCGACGCGCTGGGAGCCGCGCACTCGTTTGGGATCATCCACCGCGACGTGAAACCCGACAACATCCTGCTCGAGGGGAGTCGCGGCCGCGTCGTCGTCACCGACTTCGGCATCGCAAAGGCATTATCCTCGACGACGGGGGGCGCTACGCTCACCGCGACGGGTGTAGCGATCGGCACACCGCACTACATGAGCCCGGAGCAGGCGGCGGGAGACCGCGAGATCGACGGGCGGTCGGACATCTATAGTCTGGGTGTGGTGGCCTACCAGATGCTGGCGGGGGAGCTGCCGTTCCAAGCCCCCACGGTCCCCGGGATCCTGATGAAGCACATCACCGAGCGAGCGCCGCTGATCACCGACCGGCGGCCCGAGGTGCCCGAGGACCTCGCCGCCTGCGTGATGCGGTCGCTCGAAAAGGATCCCGAGGACCGCTGGCCCACCGCGGACGCGCTGCGGCGCGCGCTCGAGGCCCGGAGCGCGACTATGCACAAGCCGCGCCGCTCGAGCGGCCCGTCCCCGTCACGCGGCGTGCGAGCGCCACCGCTGCCCGCGCAGCCCCCGTCGCGGGGACGGGGGGCGGGGGGGGCGGGGGGGATGGGGGGGGCGGGAGCGGCCGAGGGCGCAAGGGGAGCCCGGGGGGGGTGGGGGACCGCGCTCGATCAGCGCGCCCAGCGGCTCGACCGGATGCGCGACCGACCGACCCTCGCGCCCAGCGGCGAACCTGAGATCGTGCGCGAGCTGCGGAGCCGGTTCGTCACGTGGGCTTCAGTGTGCGGCTCGCTGTTCATCATCGACCTCGCTACGGGCAACCACACGCCGGGCTGGTCGCTCTTCGTCGCGGCGATCTGGGCCGGCACCGCGCTGGTCCCCCGTTACATACGGCTGTGGCATGCCGGCTATTCGTGGCGCGACGTCTTCGCCCGGCCGCCGGCCCCCGACGCGATCGAGGCGCGCTTAGCGGCCGTGGGCAGTCGCCCCGTCGAGCTGCCGCGCGCCACGACCGACGAGTTCGGCGGCCACGCCGAGCCGATCCAGCAGGCCCGCAGCGATCGCAAGGCCATCCTGCGGATTGTCGATCGTCTCCCCAAGTCGGAGCGGAAGCTGCTGCCTGATGTGGTTGCAACGGCGGACGGGCTGTTGAATCGGGCGGAAGAACTGGCCCGGACCCTGCATGCCATGAGCGGGAGCGTGGACCGGGGCGCGCTGACCCGTCTCGAGGAAAAGATCCAGGCGACCAAGCATCAGGGGGACAGCCCGGAGCGAGATCGGCAGATGGGTTTGCTCGAGCGCCAGCGCCAGGCGCTCACCGATCTCCTGACCAGGCGTCAGCTCGTCGCGGACCAGCTTGAGTCGTGCGTGCTGGCGATGCAAAACGTCCGGTTCGACCTGCTGCGCCTCCGCTCCGCCGGCGTGGCGGCGGCCCTGGACGATCTCACCCGTGCCACACAGCAGGCCCGTGCGTTGTCGCGCGACGTTGACCACGTCATAGCGGCGGCGGGTGAGGTCAAAGACCTGCTGCGCGAGCAAACCGGCGCCTAGCGCGTCTCCCCGCGACGGCAGCGCTCGACCCAGACGGGCGCGTCCGCTGACGTGATCCCGAAGTCGACCAGCAAGAGGAACTGCTCAGCCGCCACGTCGCAGCGACCCACGCGCAGCGCGGCCACCGCGCGCAGCTCGTGAAGCTTGTACCAGCCGCTCCGACCGGCGACCGCCGCCGCGAGCAGGCTGTCCGCCGTCGCCGGCGGGCCGTTGAGCGCGAGCGACGTCAGCGCCTCCGACAACCACTCGCGCGGATACGGATGGCGCAACGTCCCCCGCGCCGCGGCGAGCGCCGCGCGCGTCTCGGCAGCCGCCACCGCCCAGCGGGCCGCCCGGGCGTCGAGTGCCGCCAGCCCCGCGAGGATCTCGGCGGTATCGGCCCCTGCGGTGAGTGCGTGACCGAGCAACATCCGAGCGCGCGCCTCCTGACGGCGCCGGAGCGCCACGAGGCCGCTCACCAGCCACGCCTCGCGGGTTCCCCCCCTCCGGAGCACCCGGGCCAGCGCCGAGTCCGCGAACGTGGTGTCTCCGAGCCCCAGCAGAATCGCCGCGGTGTAAGCGGTCCAGAACGGCTCATCCGGTTGCGCCCGGCGAACGGCGTCGAGATAGCGTAGGGCCGCGGGGTCGCCCCGGCGCACGGCGAGCGCCCGCGCGAACAGGAGCGGCGACGTGTCGTCCTCCCCTTGCGTCGCTGCTCGGATGTCCGCCAGGGAGTCGAACACGCCCTCGGTCCCGCGGCGGTCGATGAAGCGGCGGGCAGCCAGAAACTCGAGCCGCGGCCGATCATCCCGGTGCACGATGGCCGGGCGCTCGAGCAGCCGGGCAACACCCGCTTCGCCGAACAGGAAATGGCCGAAATAGGCCTCCGGCTGGTCAACGCCCAGGTACTCTCGGCCCAGCATCCCCAGCGCCCCCCGAGGCCCAAAGAGGCGTGAGAGCCACGCGCGATCGTAGTGGAACGGTCGGGGCGACCCGAGCACCATCACATCGCCGGGCGCCCCGAACCACAGCTGCACGTGAGGGAACACCGCTCGGACATTGCGCACGATGCCCGCCACGACGGGTAGAGGAAGCTGATACAGCTGCACCCATTGGCAGAAGACACCGTCGTCCGCGAGGCGGCTTCGTACCACTCGGAAGAACTCGGGCGTGTACAGCGTGGCGACGCCCGCGAGCCAGGGGTTACTCGGCTCCGAGACCACGATGTCGTAACGCGTGGGATCGATCTGCAGCGCGCTGCGCGCGTCGTCCACGATCACCGAGACGTTGGGGCGGGCGAGGGCGCTGTCGTTGACGTGCCGGAAGAAACGATCCATCTCGAGCACGGCCGGCTCGATCTCCACCACGCGTACGCGCTGCATGCCCGGGACGTCCGCCAGGACCCGCGCGGTCACGCCGCTGCCGTAGCCCACCACGAACGCGGCGCGCGGCTCGGGGCGGGCCGCCACGGGCGCCAGCCCGGCGATAATCTGGGTGTCCATGTCTCCGTAGTCGGACGCATCCGCCTTGCCGTTCACCTTGAGCGCCCGGCCCGTGACGCCCTCCCACACCGAGACCGTGGCGTTCCAGCCTTCCGCGAAGGCCAGCTGGCGCGATCCCCGGTGCGCCAGGAACTCGGTCACGGCGCGCGCATCCATGCGGTCGCGGGCGTAAATGCTGGGCCCCAGGTCGATGAGTCGCGTGCTCCAGTGCGGTGCGGCGAAGGCGACCACGAGCGCCAGGGTCGCGAGTGCGCCCGCTCCGAGCACGCGCGCTCTGAACCGGCGGTGCTCGACCGACCCCTCGGCGATGCCGCGCGCTGCCAGACCGGCGAGAATCAGGGCGGCGACCACGTTCACGAGCAGCCCCAGCCGGAGGGTGAGGTCCGTTCCGAGCGTCACCACCAGAACGAAACCGGTGAGCACGGCCCCGACGATGCTCCCCGCCGTGTTGATCGCGTACGCGCGACCCACCTCGCCCCCGCCCGCCGCGTGGCGCTCCGCCACGAGATCGGTGAGCAGGGGGAAGGTCATCCCCATCCCGATCGCCGGAATCAGCACGACGGCACCGACGGCGAGGCCCATGGCGAGGAGGCGCTCGGTGGCGCCGAGCGACTGGACCTGGAACACGGCGATGATGTAGCGCGGCAGCAGACCGAAAATGACGAACAGCAGGCCGGCACCCGCGGCGGTGAGCGCCTGAGCTCCGGCCGCCGCTGCCGCCGTGTCTGATGGGACGGCGCCGCGACGGGCCACGAGCGCGCTTCCGATACCGATGCCGAGCAGAAACACCAACAGCACGAGCGTGAATGCGTAGGTGGATCCCCCGACTACCATCACCAGCACGCGGGTCCAGGCAATCTCGTCCAGCAGGGCGGCGAAGGCGGTGACGCCGAGCAGGACCAGGGCGACGCGGCGCAGGAGGGGTGACGGGGAGTCCACAGGATCCCGAGAATCCCCGGGTTTGCGCCCGGGGTCAGTCCCCCCTCCGGGGTCGGGGGCGGGCACAGGCAGCCGCAGCGCGGCAATGCCTATGGCCAGATTCACAGCCGCGGTGCCCCACAGACTCGCCCGCACACCGATGTATTCGATCAGGAAGAAGCCGGCGAGAGCGGTTCCCACGACCGCACCCAGCGTGTTGAGCCCGTAGAGGAGTCCCAGGGAGCGCTGCAGCTCGGCCCGGTCGCCTCCGGTGAAGGCCCGAGTGAGGACCGGGAGGGTGCCACCCATCAGCGTCGTCGGGATGAGCAGCACGGCGCCGGCGAGGGCGAACCGCAGCGCGACGCTCGGCGCACCCACCAGCGCGAGCGCAGCCGCGGTGCCGACATAGAGGCGGTGGGCGAGGGCGAGCACGAGCGGAGACGCGAGCCCGAACACGCCGATCGCGATTTCGAGCCAGCCATAGAGTGCCGCAGGGGTTTCGTGGCGATCGGCGCGGCGGCCGAGCAGCCAGGCGCCGAGGCCCAGGCCCCCCATGTAGGCGGCCACCACCGTCGTCACCGACTGGATGGTCGAGCCGAACGTCTGATAGAGGACCCGGACCCAGAGGAGCTCGTATACGAGCCCCGTCGCTCCGGACAAGAAGAAAAGAAGACTGTACGCGCGGGCCGCGCTAGAACGCATGCAGGTCGCGCATCGCCCGTGCGAGATCCTCCACTTGCGGCAGGATGAAGTCTTCGAGCCTGGGGGCGTAGCCGACGAAGGTGTCGGTCGACGCCACGCGCTTCACGGGCGCATCCAGCCACGGGAAGCACTCGTCGGCGATGCGGGCCGCGATCTCGGCCCCGTAGCCCCACGACTGCGCGTCCTCATACGCAACGAGGACCTTGTTCGTCTTGGTCACCGACGCGGCGATTGCCTCCCAGTCTACGGGGGAGAGGGTGCGCAGGTCGATCACCTCCACGCTCACGCCGTCTCGCTCCTCCAGCTCCTTCGCGGCGACCAGCGAGCGCTGCACCACGGCGCCGTAGGTCACCACCGTGAGGTCCCGGCCCTCTCGCACCACCTTGGCCTTGCCGAACGGGATCATGAAGTTCGGCCCGGGATTGGGGGCTTTGTTGTACGTCTGGCGATAGAGGTGCTTGTGCTCCAGGAACAACACAGGGTCGTCACACCGAATCGCCGTGCGCAACAGGCCGCTGGCGTCGAGCGCCGTGCTGGGGCAAACCACGCGGAGCCCTGGAACGGCCGTGAACACGACGGCACCCGTCTGGGAATGGTAGATCGAACCGCCCTTGAGATAGCCCCCGTAGGTGACGCGCACCACCACCGGGCTCGAGAAGGCGTTGCTGGAGCGCCACCGCAACGTGGCGAGCTCGTTGCGCAGTTGATGGTAGGCGGGCCAGATGTAGTCGAAGAATTGAATCTCGACGACGGGTTTCAGGCCGCGGGTCGCGAGGCCGATCGCCCGGCCCACGATGTTGGCCTCGGCGAGCGGGGAGTTGTAGACCCGATCGCTCCCGAACTGTCGCTGCAGGCCCCAGGTGACCTTGAAGACACCGCCCTTGCCCTTCACGTGCTCCAGGTGCTGCTCGCGGCTGACGTCGGCTACGTCCTCGCCGAACACCACGATGCGGGGATCGCGCGCCATTTCATCTTTCAGACAGGCGTTGAGCAGGTCCACCATCGTGGTGGGATCACCCCCGAAGTGCGGGTCGTCCTCCGTATCGAACTGCTCGGATGTGGGATCGACCTCGGGCGAGTAGACGTACAGCAGCGCCGTCTCCGGCTCGGGCTGGGGCGAAGCCAGCGCCATGTCGGCGGCGACGCCGACTTCCTCATCCACCTGGCGCTTGATGGCCTCGATCTCGGCTTCGGTAGCCGTGCCGTCGCCGATGAGTCGCTTGGGGAACAGGATGAGGCAATCGTGGCGTGCCTCCTCTTCACGCTCCTTGGGCGGCTTGTACAGCACTTCGTCGTCCGAGAGGGAGTGCGAGTAGGGCCTGGTCACGTGCGCGTGCACCAGGGCGGGACCCTTGCGCTGGCGGACGTACTCCGAAGCCCGGAGCAGCACGTCGTAGGAGACGACCGGATCGCAGCCGTCCACTTCCTCGACGAGGAGGCCGGGGAAGTTTCGGACGAGCTTCGACACCGAGCCGCCCGCGGTCTGCACCTCCACCGGCACCGAGATCGCGTACTTGTTATCCTCGATGAGGAACAGCACGGGCAGCCTCAGGTTGCTGGCGGTGTTGAGCGCCTCCCAGAACTCCCCTTCGCTCGTCGTGCCGTCCCCTGCCGAGACGTACACGAGCTCGTCGCCCTGGATCGGTTTTTCGGTGATCGCGTCGATCCGATCGTAGCGGAGCCACGCCTCCGCACAGCCCACGGCCTGGAGCAGCTGGGTGCCGGTGGGGCTCGACTGACTGACGATGTTGAGCGCCTTGTGGCCCCAGTGGGACGGCATCTGGCGGCCCCCCGAGTTGGGGTCCTCGGCCGCGCCAACGGCCGAGAGCAGCATCTCGGTGGGGGTCATGCCGAGGCTCAGACAGAGGGCGCGGTCGCGATAGTAGGGATAGAACCAGTCGTACGCGGGACGGAGGGCCTTGCCCGCCGCGACCAGCACGGCCTCGTGCCCGGCACCCGAGATCTGGAAGAAAATCTTGTTCTGCCGCTTGAGCTGGATCTCCTTGTCGTCGATGCGCCGCGACAAGAGCATGAGGCGATACATGTCCAGCAGGTCGGCCTTCGAGAGGGACTTGGCGGCCCGGGGCCGGGGTTGAGCACGTGTCGCCATGGGAGAAAGATAGTCTACTTTGGCCCGCTCAAAAGCTCCGGCAGGCGGCGGAAGTAGTCCGCGCCGGCGCGGATGTCGGGGTCGTTCCGCACGAGGAACTCGTCGCGCGCGTCGGGCCCCCACCGCACTTCGGCGACGCGGAGCGCGAGGTTGCGCCCGATCCGCGCGGCGAGCATCGAGTCCGGCTGCGCCGCCACGTGGAAGCGGCTCCGGACCCGTTCCAGGAATGGATTCACGAGCTTCACGTCCCACTCCGCACGGGCATTCATCCAGGCTGTGCGAGCCGCGGGGGTAGCCGGCAGGGTGAGAGCGAAGCTGTCGGCCAGCGCGTCGGCGAGCCCCGAGTCCCCGGCCGCGCTCCACCAGACGGGCACGCGGGTCGGCCGGGGGAGCTCGACGTCGGGCGCGATGCCGCCGCCGCCACGCATGGTCCGGCCGTTGTCCGTGCGGAAGGTTTCCAGCGTATCCTCGCCCGCGCCGGCGACGCCGCCGAAGGCGCGGTACTCCTCGTACCGCAGGCCACGGTAGCGCCGCTGGATGAAGCGGCCGCTGGGCGTGATCACGCGGCCGACGGTGAGCCATACGACGTCGCCCGACGGCGTGAGGAAGGCCGTCTGCATGAGGGCCTTGCCGAAGCTGCGGCGACCCAGGAGGAGCGCGCGGTCGTGGTCCTGAAGCGAAGCGGCCAGAGCCTCGGCGGCGCTCGCGCTGCCGCCATCGATCAAGACGATCAACGGAGCGGACCTGAACTCGCCGTCGCGCTTGGTCACGAAGGTCGTGTCGACCTCCTTCTTCCGCCCTCGTGTGCTGAACACTACCGTGTTCTTGGGGAAGAACTCCGACGCGAGCTCCACGGACGCGCGCACTGCTCCGCCGGGGTTGCGGCGGAGGTCCAACATGAACTGGGTGGCGCCCTGGCCCCGGAGCCGCTTGAGGGCGTCGTGCACCTCGGACGCCGCCTTTTCCCCGAACTCATCGAGGCGCACATACCCCGTCACGGGATCGGCCAGCCGCACGATCGACACCGATGGAATCTTGACGTATTCCCGCTTGAGCGTGACCGAAAACGTGTCGGGCTCGAGCCGCGGGCCGCGCTCGAAGCGCAGGCGAACCTTGGATCCCTTGTCCCCTGCGAGCCGGAGCTCGAGCGCCCTCGCGTCCAGGCCCGCGACGGTGGTGTCGTTGACGAGGGTGAGCCGGTCGCCCGGCTGGATGCCGGCCTTGTCCGCCGGACTCTTGGACATGACTGCCAGAACGTTGGCGCTGCCGTCCACGTCCTCGAGCACCAAGCCCGTAACGGCGAGCTCGCCGCGCTCGACCTTCCCGGCCTTATCGCGGTCGGCGTGCGACTCGAAGCGGCTGTGGGGATCGAGGGCCTGCAAGACTCCATCAATGGCCGCGCGGACCAGCTGCGTATAGGTCACGGAGTCCATGTAATTGACGCGGATGTGATTCAGCACCGCCGAGAACGTCTGGAGCTCTTCGTAGGCGGACGGCTGCCGGGGGGCCGGCTGCTGGGCCGACAGCCTGACCGCTGCGCCGAGCAGCGCGATGAAGGCAAACGGTGTTCGCACGCGCACTAGGGGTACCTCACCGCAATTGGCGTGCTACGCGTCTGGCGTCCCATATTCCTGTGCATGAACGCAGCCGCTAAGCAGACGGTCCTCCGACTCTTCACGTACGGCCTGTACGCGCTGACCGTGAAGCGTGAGGGCGATGAGCACGGCATCACCGCCAACTGGGTGAGCCAAGCCTCGTTTGATCCTCCCATGGTCGTGGTGGCAGTCGAGAGCACGTCCAAGATGATCGAGATGATCCGCGAGGCGCATCACTTTGCCATCAGTGTGTTTCACGAGGGGCAACGTGACGTGGCGGACAAGCTCGGTCGAGGGCCGGCGGGCGCGTCGCCGAAGCTCAAGGGAATCAAGACCAAACCGGGGCCGAGCTCCGGTGCGCCCGTGCTCGCCGAGGCGCTCGGCTGGGTGGAGTGTCGCGTCGTCGCAACACTCCCGAGCGGCGACCATACTCTGGTGCTTGGTGAGGTGGTGGAGGCAGGCGTCGAGCACGAGGGAGCGCGGCCCCTCACGCTTCAGGAGTCGGGGCTCACGTACTCCGACTAGCGCCGGTAGACCACCCGGCCGCCCACGATCGTGTAACGCACGCGTGCCTGATCGAGCGAATCCGGTGGCACGGTGAAGAGATTGCGGTCCAGCACCACGAGATCGCCATCGGCGCCGGGTACGAGCGTGCCGCGCTTGGTTTCGTCGAACGTCGCATAGGCGTTGCCGGCCGTGTACGCGCGCAGCGCCTCGCCCACCGAGAGTTTCTGCTCCGGCACCCACCCGTCCGGGTTTTTCCCGTCGAGGGTGCGGCGCGTGACCGCCGCGTACACGCCGAGGATCGGGTCGAGCGGCGCGACCGTCCAGTCAGACCCGAACGCGAGTCTGCCGCCCGTGTCGAGCAGTGTGCGGAACGGGTAGGTGGTCTTGATGCGGACCGGCCCGATGCGCCGCTCCACCCAGCGGCCGTCGTCGATGGCGTGATACGGCTGCACCGAGGCGACGACGCCGAGTTTTCCGAACAGGGGGATGTCCTGGGGGCGCAGGTGCTGGGCGTGCTCGACCCGGAAGCGTCGGTCGCGCGGCCCGTGTGCCCCCGTCACGCTATCGTAGATCGACAGGAGGATGGCGTTGGCGCGGTCACCGATCGCGTGGACGGCGACCTGCAGTCCCGCCGAGTCGGCGCTGCCGATCCAGCGGCGCATGTCTCCCTCCGAGTGCTGCAGCAGCCCGTGGTAGCCCGCTGAATCGCTATAGGGGTCGAAGAAGTACGCGGTCCGCGAGCCCGCCGACCCGTCCATGTAGCCCTTGAGCCCGCCGATCTTGACCCAATCGTCGCCGCGGCCCGAATGACTCACGGTCTCGGCCACCGCCCGCCAGGCATCGAGCGGCAGATAAAGCGCCGCCCGCAGCGTGAGGCGGCCCGCCCGCTCGAGGCGGCGGTAGCTGGCGAGGTCGGCCCACGACGCGGATACGTGAGAGGTCGCCGTGACGCCCAGGGAAGCGGCATAGACAAGCGCGCGGGCAAGGGCCGAGTCGCGCTGGGCCGGCGACGGCTCGGGGATCGCGCGGCCGATGAGATCGAGCGCCCGGTCCTTGAAGATGCCGGTCGGCTCACCCGTCCTCGCGTCCCGGAGAATCTCGCCGCCGGATGGGGTGGGGGTGTCCTTCGTGACGGCGGCGGCTCGCATGGCCGCCGCGTTCGCAAGCGCCTCATGGCCGTCTACGCGACTCACGAATACCGGATTGCTCGGCGTCACCGAATCGATCCACTCGTGACGCGGTAGCGGCTGGCCGGCCCAGAGCGTGTGGTCCCAGTCACCGCCGGTGATCCAGTCGCCGGGCTTCAGGGCCTTCGCGTATTCCCGCACGCGCCGGATGAACTCCTGCGGGGTCGCGGCATCGCGCAGGCTCACTGACGCGAGCTGGAAGCCCCCGTCGATGAAGTGGGTGTGTCCGTCGGTGAAGCCGGGCAGGACGAGCCCGTCGTTGGCGTGAATCCATTGGGTTTTGGGTCCCGCATAGCGCCCGACTGCCGAGTCGTCGCCGATCGCGAGGATCTTGCCGTCGGCGAGGGCGACGGCGCCCCTTTGGGGTGCCCCGCTCGAGAGGCCGGTCCAGACCATTCCGCCGGAGACGATGACGTCGGCTTTCCGGGCACAGGCGGCGAGGGCGAGGCAGAGGAGGCCCAGGGTCAGGCGTCGGCGCATGCGTTCCCTCAGCGGAGCTTGGTGATGCGGTGGATGGTCTCGAGCGCGGTGATCGGGTCGGTTCCCGTGGTCTTGCCGGAGCCCGGCTCGGCAGATGCCGGGAGGGACGCGAGGGCATCGCGGACGTCGAGCAGCACCTCGAGCAGCAGCTGCTCGCGCTGGTAGGCGGCGTCGAGATCCGCCATGCGCACTTGGTCGCCGGCGGCTTTAGCGCGCTCGTAGGCCTCGCGGTAGATGGACTCGAGATTGCCGAGCACGCGGTCGCGGGGACGGCTCATGGGAAGAAAATATAGAGGCGATCGTCGATAAAGCGACGGACGTCAAACCGCCCGCACTACCAGCCCACTCGGCACCTTCGGGACGAAGTACGTCGACTTGGGCGGCATGACGTCGCCTGCGTCCGCCACGGCGAACACGTCGCGCACTTTGGTGGGATTGAGGAGGACGGCGGCGGCCGCCCGACCGTTCCGGACCGCATCGAAGGCGGCGTGCGCATCGGGCGTGTAGGCGAGGGACGGCGTGGCCGTGCCCGCTCCGAGGATGCGCTGCACCACGAGCGATTCGATCCGGGCCACGTCGAGCGCGCGGACCGCAGGGGTCTTCCCCAGGTTCGGGACGCTGTCGAGCGCCGCGGCGTTCTTCAGGACCAGGGTAACGTCATAGGCGTCTGGGAAGGCCACAATGCACGCGGTGCGCTCGCGCCCGAGCTCGGCCAGCCGCTCGACCCGATCCATGCACGGCGCCACCCGCCCGACCTCGAACCACTCCCGCCAGGCCGCGACCAGCTTCGTCGCCTCCCGCCCAGCGCCAAAGATGATGCGGTGGGTGGGTAGGATCGTGAGGCCAGGATCGCCCGCCGACACGATGAAAGAGAGCACGCGGTCGGCGCCCGGCTGCTCCCGAGCATACGCCACCGCCGTCTCGTAGCGGTGATGGCCGTCGGCGATGTAGAGCTGCGCCCGGCCCGCCAGCCGGGCGAGGTCCGCCGCCTGATCTCCCGACACGACCCAGAGGCGGATGGCGACGCCGTCGAGCTCCGCGCGCGCCCTCGGCACGCCGGAGGCTCCTTTCACCAGGGCCTGCGCCAACATCCGGTCAGGGTCGGGCGCGAGCAGGAAGATCGACTCGAGGTTCGCGGCGGTGGCGCGCAGCAGCGCCAGCCGGTCGGCCTTGGGTGCCGAGTGCGTCTGCTCGTGCGGCCGCACGCGCCGCGTTTCGAACGGCTCGGCGCGCACGGCGGCCACCATCCCGATGCGCGTCCGCCGTTCGCCCGACGGCACCGCGTAGTCCTGCGCAACGATGTACGCCGACTCCGCGGGATCCGGTCGTATCACGCCCGCCTCCCGCCACGCCGCGAGCAGCGTCGCGGCGTGCGCATATCGGTCCCCGCCCCCGACTCCACCCCTGCCCACGCCCGACGGCGCTTCCGGCAGAATGAGATGCACGATATTGTGGGAATCGCGCGCCGCGTAGCGTGTGCGGTCCTCGCTGGAAATGACATCGTACGGGGGCGCGATGAGGGCGCTCAACTCCCTCGCGCCGTACCGCTCTCCGCGGAACGGCGCCACGAGCGGCGGCAGCTCGGCGTTCACGATTACCCGGAGCCTCCAGTGTCCCTGCGCGAAGCCCAGCAGACGGTCGATGGGTGGATCGGCCAATATAAGGAAGGATACTTCCCCCCGCTCACCAATCTCGCCCGGCTCACGGAGGAAGTCGGTGAATTGGCGCGGGAGGTGAACCACCGGTTCGGAGAGAAAACGAAGAAGGCCGCAGAGCCGGAGGGGTAGATCGCGATGGAGCTCGCCGACATTCTGTTCGTCGTCATCTGCCTCGCCAACTCCCAGGGGATCGATTTGGACGACGCCTTCGCGCTGATGATGCGAAAAGTCACCTCCCGCGACGCCGATCGCTGGACCAGGAAGGCACGCTGACCTCCTCGTAGATGCGCTGGTAGGACACGAGGCGATCGGAGTCGAACGCGCCTCGCTCCGCCGCCTGCCGTACGCCGCAGCCCGGCTCGGCGAGATGCCGGCAGTTGTCGAAGCGACACTGGTCGAGGAAGGGCCGAAACTCGGGGAAGTAGACGCCCAAGCGTTCGGGATCGATCCCCCAGGTACCCATTTCGCGCAACCCCGGCGTGTCCACGACATAGCCCCCCATGGCGACCGGCACGACGAGGGCCGCGCGGGTCGTGTGCTTCCCCGTATCCCACTTCTCGCTGATCGCGCCGATGCGGAGGTTCAAACCCGGGTCGAGCGCGTTCAGGAGGCTCGACTTCCCGACGCCCGATTGACCGGCGAGCACGGACTCCCGCCCGCGCAACAGATCGCGCAGCGCGGCCAGCCCCTCGGGCTGCTTGACGGAGGTCCCGAGAACGTGGTAGCCCGCCGGCTCGTACCGCCGCCGCAGGGCGTCGAGCGCGCCCCGGTCGAGGTCGATCTTGTTGAGGACGAGCACAGAGGGGATGCGGTTCGCCGCCGCGATCACCAGGAATCGATCGAGCATGCGGGGGCTCGGCGCCGGGCTCCGAGCCGATGCGACGACCACGACCTGGTCGACGTTGGCCGCGATCGGCTGGGCCCGAGGGCTCCGCTCACCGGGGGCCCGGCGCGCCAGCACGCTCCTGCGCGGCCGCACGGCGGAGATGGTGGCGCGTCCCTCGGCTTGCAGCTCGAGCTCCACGACGTCTCCCGCCACCACGCGGTCGTCGTCCCGGTGCTTGAGCTTGCCGCGGAGGGTGGCGACCACTTCGCCTCCATCGGTATGCACGCGATAGGCAGACCCCGTGCGCACGAGGACGACCCCAGTGGCGATCACACCCGCCCCTCTTCCTGCGTCTCCCGTTTGGCTTTGTGGATGCAGTCATCGAGGTGGCGTTTCACGTCCTGCAGGGTCAAGGCCAGCAGCGGGGCGAGCGCGTCGGCGGGCGTCGCGCCGCGGAACAGGTAGCCCGTCTCGAGGTGGCCGACCGGACGATCGCCCGCGTCGGACCAGCGCACGAACAACAGCGCCGCACCGTAGCCCCCGTGGGCGTCCGGAGCGTCATCCACGTACGTGCCCACCGAGTAGGACTGGCCATCGCTCCCGGAGAACGCGGGCGCGCGCTCGTGCACTCGTTGATAGCCGCCCAAGGTACCGTCCGTCAGGTCCGCCGTAGGGACTCCCGCAACATGTTGCCGACGAGGAACGCGACGTTCGCCGGGCGCTCGGCGAGCCGGCGCATGAGATAGGGATACCACTGGGTGCCGAACGGGACGTAGACGCGCACGTTGTATCCCTGGCGCCGCAGCCCGAGCTGCAGGTCGCGCCGCACTCCGTACAACATCTGGAACTCGAAGCGCGGGGGCTGGATGCCCTTGTCGCGCGCGAGCGTCTTGGCGTGCTCGATGATGCGCGCATCGTGCGTGGCGATGCCGGGGTAGTTGCCCTTGAGCATGAGCCGCTCCATGCAACGCACGTAGGTCGCATCCACGTCGCGCTTGTCGGGAAAGGCCACCACGGCCGGTTCCTGATACGCACCCTTGCACAACCGCACACGGGCGCCGAGCGCGATCATCTGCTCCACATCCTGCTCGGTGCGCCGCAGGTACGACTGCAGCACCACGCCGACCGCGTTCCCGAAGTCCGGATAGAGCGTGCGCTTGAAAAGCTGCAGCGTGCGCTCGGTGTAGTCGGACTGCTCCATGTCGATCCGCACGAAGGAGCCGTGCGCCTTCGCCCGGGCGATGATGGCGCGCATGCTCTCGACGCACAGCCCCTCGTCGATGTCGAGGCCCATCTGGGTGAGCTTCACCGACACGTTGGCGTCCGCCCCGGCGGCCCTGATCCGCTCGAGGGTTGCGAGATAGGTGTCTCGGGCGGCGTGCGCGTCGGCGGCGTTGTGCACCGACTCGCCCAACAAGTCGAGGCTGGCGGTGAGTCCGGCGGCGTTCAGGTCCTTCAGCGCGGCGACTCCCGAGTCGACCGTCTCCCCCGCGACGAAGCGCGCGGCGAAGCGACGGGCCAACCCGTTGCCGCGGATGAACCGGAAGACCCAGGATTGCTCGCTGAGCCACAGCAGGCCGGCGCGGAGCATCAGGGGCTAGGCGTCGGGTCCCAGGGCCTAGGGATAGAACTTCGCGTTCCGTTGCGCCTGCTCGCGCAGCATGTCGGAGGGCGCGAACCGGGCCCCGTAGCGCTCGGCGAGCCGCTCGAGCTCGCTCACGATGCGCGCCGCACCGAGGTCGTCGGCGTGCCGCAGCGGGCCGCCGCGAAACGGCGGGAACCCGAAGCCGAAGATGGCGCCGACGTCGCCGTCGCGGGGCGTGCGCACAATCCCCTCCCCTACCCCCCGGGCCGCTTCGTTCAGCATGACGAGGATGAGCCGTTGGATGATCTCCGCCGGCCTGGGACCCCCGTTGGGATGGGCGCCAATCACCTCGTACACGGCGGGATCGACGCTCGCCTTCTTGCCGCCGGCGTACTGGTAAAATCCCTTCCCCGTCTTGCGACCCAGCCGGCCGCTCTTGACCATGCCGGCGAACGCGGGAACCGGCGCGAACCGCTCGCCGAACGCCTCGTGCATCACGCCGACCACCTTCTCGCCGACGTCCATCCCCACCTCGTCCATCAGCGTGATCGGCCCGACCGGGAAGCCGAACTCGACCATCAGCCGGTCGATCTCTTCGATGGCCACACCCTCGACGAGCAGGTGACCGGCCTCGTTCATATAGGGCGTGAGAATCCGGTTGATCCAGAATCCGGGACTGTCCTTCACGACGATGGCCGTCTTGCCCATACGGCGGCCGAACCCGACGGCGGTGCTGACCACTTGCGCCGCAGTGCGCGCGGACGGAATCACTTCGAGCAGCGGCATCCGGGCGACCGGTGAGAAGAAGTGCATCCCGACGACCTGCTCCGGGCGGCTTGCGGCCTCGGCGATCCGGTGTATCGGGATGGTCGACGTGTTGGATGCGAACACCGCGTCGCGGGCGGTCGCCGCCTCGACCTCGCGCAGCACCTGCTGCTTGACCTGGAGGTCCTCGAACACCGCCTCGATCACGAGCTCGGCCCGGCCGAACCCGGCGTAGCGATCGCTCCCCGACAGCAGCGCGACCAGCCGGACGTGCTCGTACGGCGTGAGGCGGCGCCGCTTGAGCCGGTCGTCGAGGATCTCGCGCGCGGCGGCCAGCCCCTTCGCAACGCGCGGCAGATCAGCGTCCTTCATGCGCACGTCCACACCCGCTTGAGCGATCGCGGTGCCCGCAATGCCAGACCCCATGAACCCTGCGCCCACGACGCCGAGCCGGCTCACGACCGCGGGAGGGGGTGGGTTGGCGATCCCGAAGTCCTTCTTGAGGGCCGTGGTGGCAAAGAAGATCTGCACCAGCTTGCGCGAGACGTCGGTGACGGCGAGCTGGCCGAACAGCTGCGCCTCGCGCTTCAGGCCCTCGGCCATGCCGTGCTGGAGCCCGTGCTCGACCGCCTCCAGCGCGGCGAGTGGCGCCGGGTAGTTGCCGCGCGTCTGTGCGAGGACCTGCTTCCTGGCCGCCCTGAAGACCAGCCGCCGCCCCAGCGGGTTGCCATCGAGCAGCCACGCCCGGAAACCGCCCGGCCGCTTGCGCCGAGGGCGCCAGCCGCCTGCCATGCGCTGCGCCGCGGCAATGGTGACGTCCTTGAGGATGGCGGGATGCACCAGCTCGTCGACGATGCCCAGACGAAATGCCTTCCGTGCGCTCTCGACCTTGCCCGCGAGGATGATGTCGAGCGCCGCCCGGGCGCCGATCAAGCGGGGGAGCCGCTGGCAGCCGCCAGCTCCCGGGAGAATGCCGAGCTGCACTTCCGGGAGGCCGAGTTGCGTCCGGGCGTGATCAGAGGCCACGCGGTACCCGCAGGCGAGAGCAAACTCGAGCCCGCCGCCGAGGCACGCCCCGTGGATCCCGACGGCGATCGCCTTGGGGAAGCGGGCCACGCGTCCCAGCATCTCCTGCCCCTCAGCCGAGAGCCGCTCCGCTTCCGCCGCCGTGGTGAGCCGGACGAACTCCTCGATGTCGGCCCCGGCGATGAAGTTCTCGGGCTTTCCCGAGAAGAAGGCGACGGCCCGCACGGCGGCGTCGTGCTCCAACGCCTCGAACGTCGCGAGCAGGTCCTGCTTCACCGCGGCCGAAATCTTGTTGACCGGCTCCCCCTTCAAGTCGAAGGTCACGACGGCGACGCCGTCGTCGGCGAGCTCCCAGGTGAGCGCCGCCCCAGGGGCCATCAGCGGCGCTCCAGCACCATGGCGAACCCCATCCCACCCTGCGCGCAGATCGACAGCAGGCCGAACTGCACGTCCCGGCGCGTCATTTCGTTCGCGAGCGTGGTGACGAGGCGCGTGCCCGTCGCCCCGAAGGGGTGGCCGATGGCGATGGAGCCGCCCATCACGTTGATGATGTCCTCGTTGATTTCCCAGCCCAGCGCCCGCCATCCCTGCAAGTTGGACAGCACCTGCGCGGCGAACGCCTCGTGCACCTCGATCACCCCGAGGTCCTTCCAGGCGACTCCCGCGCGCTCGAGCGCCTTGGGGACGGCGAAGATGGGCGCCTGGAGCAGCTGCCACCCGGGATCCACTGCCGCGACCGCGTAGGAGCGGACGTAGGCGAGCGGCGTGTAGCCGAGCGCGCGTGCCGCCGAGTCGCTCATGAGGAGAACCGCAGACGCCCCGTCAGTGAGCGGCGAGGAGTTGGCGGCGGTGACGCTGCCGTAGCGGCGGTCGAAGACCGGCTTGAGCTTGGCCATCTGCTCGAGCGACGTATCCCGGCGGATGCCGTTGTCCTGGGCGACCACCGGGTCGGCCGGCCGCTGCGTGGGGAACCACGGCACGATCTCCGCCGGGATGCGGCCGTCTTCGGTCCCGCGGGCGGCGAGCTCGTGGCTCCGCAGCGCCCAGCGATCCTGTGCGGCGCGCGAGATGTGGTTCTCCTTGGCCATCTTCTCCGCCGACTGACCCATCGTCTCTCCCGTCGACGGCTCGGCGATGGCGGGCGACACCGGGACGAGGTCACGCGGCCGGATCCGACTGAGCGTGCGGAGCCGCGCGCCGAGCGACTTGGCCTTGCCCGCCTCCACCAGGATGTCGGCGAGGCGGCGCGAGGCGAGGATCGGGATATCGGAGAGCGACTCCACGCCGCCCGCGAGCACGACCTCGGCGTCGCCGAGCGCGATCTCGTCGTAGGCATTGGCGACCGCTTGGCCGGAGGACGCGCACGCGCGGTTCAGGGAGTAGGCGGGGATCTCCTTCGGGAACTGGGGCAGCAGGCTCACCTCGCGGGCCACGTTCGGGACGAGGGCCGAGGAAACCACCTGGCCGAAGATCACGGCATTCACGTCGGCGCCGTCCAGGTTCGTGCGCTCGAGGAGCTCGCGTGCCACGAACCGGGCCAGATCCACCGCCCGGGCGTCCTTCAGGACCGTCCCCGACTTGCAGAACGGCGTGCGGCACCCGGCGATCACCGCTACGCCCCGTCCGTTGGCAACCGGCATTACATTCTCCTCCTCGTTGGACCTCACCCTCTCGGGTGCAGTCCCGAAACCTACCCCGAGCCCGCTGCCGGGCCAAGCTGGAGAACGTCGACGAGCGAGACACCCTTTTCGCATCGCACGCGCGCCGCCGCGCTCGCATCGATGGCGGCCGACCCGGTCGATGTCCTCGTCATCGGAGGCGGGATCACGGGCGCCGGGATCGCCCGCGACGCGGCGCTCCGCGGCTTTCGCACGGCGGTGGTGGACAAGGGCGATCTGGGAGGCGGCACCTCGTCGCTCTCCTCACGGCTCATCCACGGCGGCATCCGCTATCTCGAGCAAGGCGAGTTTCGCCTCGTATTCGAGGCGAGCCGTGAGCGGCGCGTGTTGCTCGGCATTGCGCCGCATCTGGTGCATCCCCTGCCATTCCTGTTCCCCGTGTACGGCGGAGCGCGGGTCCCCGCCTGGAAGCTCCGCGCGGGGATGTGGTTGTACGATCTGCTCGCGGCCTTCCACAACGTGCAGGCGCACCGCTGGCTGCGACGCAAGGCCACGCTGCGTCTCGAGCCCGGACTGCGGGACAAGGACTTGAAGGGCGCTGCCCTGTACTACGATGCGCAGACCGACGACGCCCGCCTCGTGATCGCGACGATGCGCAGCGCCGCCCAAGCGGGGGCCCTGGTTGCGAGCTACGCCGAGGTCACGGGGCTCATCAAGCCGGACGGCCGGGTGGGCGGCGTGACGGTGCGCGATGGGCTGACGGGCCAGGTCTCGACGATACGGGCGCTCGTGGTCGTGAACGCGACCGGGCCCTGGGTCGACCGTGTGCGGCGCCTCGACGACGCCGGCGCGGAGCCCCTGCTGCGGCCCACGAAAGGCGCGCACGTGGTGGTCCCGCGCAAGCGCGTCGGGCACACCCAGGCGGTCACGCTCACGTCACCGATTGACGGGCGCGTGATGTTTGTGTTGCCCTGGGGCGATCTGAGCTACATCGGGACGACGGACACCGACGAGGACGCGCCTCCCGACGACGTACGGGCGACGGCGCACGACGTCGTCTACCTGCTGCGCTCGGCCAACGCGGTCTTCCCGCATGCGCGCCTCTCGCCGGCCGACGTCATCGCCAGCTGGGCCGGCTTACGACCCCTGCTGCGACCGCCGCGGGACGTCGCGCCGTCGGCGGCCTCGCGCGAGCACCGCGTGGTCGAGAGCGCCAGCGGCTTGTTGACAATCGCCGGCGGGAAGCTCACAACCTACCGTGTCATGGCGCGCGACGTGGTGGATCGAGTCGCGGCCAGTCTGCACGAGCTGGACGGCCGTCCCCGCGCTCGCCGGGTACCGACGGACCGGCTGCCGCTGCCGGGAGGCGAGACGGCCGACTTGGAAGGACTCGTCAAAGCGTCTATGGAGCGAGGGGCGTCCGAGCGGACGGCGCGTCATCTGGTCGGGGCCTACGGCAGCGAGTCGGCCGCGCTGCTGAACCTAGTGGACCGGGAACGTGCGCTGGGGCGACCGATCGTCGCCGGGCGGGCGGCGCTGTGGGCCGAGGTGGTGCACGCGGTGGAGCGTGAGATGGCGGTCCGCCTTTCGGATGTACTGGTGCGGCGGCTGCATCTGTTCTACGCGACCCCCGATCAGGCCGTCCCGGCGTCGGGCGCAATCGCGGACTGGCTGGCCGCGGCACTTGGCTGGGACGCCACGCGCCGATCGGAAGAGGTGGCGGCTTACCTTGAGCTGGTGGAGCGATCCCGCGCCTTCGCCAAGGAAACCGCGGCGGTGGTCGAAACGTGACCGGCTAGCTACGGCCGCGGGACCTGACGAAGTGCTCAAGATTCTCGCGGGTGATCACCGTCAGCTCGCGTGGAACCTGGCTGGGGGCGAACCACCCGATTGCGGAGCACTTCTCGGGCTCCCGGATGACCGGCTCGCCCGAAGCAATGCGACAGATGAAGGTGGGCGACACCCAGTGCTGGCCCTCATCCGGAAGGATGTGGTCCACCACGTCGAGCAGCTCACCGACCTCGATCTCCACGCCGTATTCCTCGCGTATCTCCCGCTTGAGGGCATCGGCCAGCCGCTCACCCAGCTCCACCGAGCCCCCGGGGAACTCCCACCGCCCACGCTCGTTCTTCGCGCTCGGGCCGCGGCGAGCGAGGAACAACCGGCCGCGCTCGTCGACGATGATGGCGCCGACGCCGACACCGATGTAGTCCACGCCGCGCTTCATCTCGTAGCTCAGCGCCATCCTCTGAGGCTCCGGATGTAGTCGTGCAACACGAGGAATTTCTCGAACACCGGCACGCCCTTGCGTTTCCGGCCGAACTCGGCGAACAGCTCGCGCAGCCGCCCCCGCCGCGAGATGTAGAACCTGAAGGTCTCGGCGAAATCCTCTTGCGGGTGCGTCGCGGCGTACGCGGTGACGTAGTTCGGGAGGGTGGTGGTGACGCCCCGGCGCTCGAAGTCGACCCACTTCGAGTCGGCGACGCGATAGGCCTTGCGCACTTCTCCGAAGGCTCGCCGGAACCGCCCGGTCCGAGTGAACGACCAATTGTGATAAAGGAAAGAGTGCCCCAGCTCATGCAGAATCAGCCCGCTCAGCATGTTCCAGGAGATCTCGTCGCGGCGCCGCCGCTTGCCGGTAACGTAGCGGCGCTCGATCTCGATGATTTTGGGCGTCCGATGCGTCACGCCGGACACGCCCGGCCGCAGCAGCACTCGGTAGTTCCAATCCTTGAGGCGGCCGACGACCAGGAGCTGCCGCACGCGGCGCAGCGCCTGGCGGATCAAGTCGCGCCCGGTGGCGTCTTCGCCGCACCACGGGCACACGTCCATCCAGTCGTTCACGCCCTTGTTGCAGTGCGGGCAGATGTTCTGGAACTCCTGGTAGCGCCACTTCTGCGGGCGCCCGCACCAGGGGCAGAAGCGCATGGGGTACATCACGCCGCCGCCGCAGCCCCACTGGCAGCGCCGGTGGTACTTGAACCCCTTCGGGGCCTTGAGCGGCTCGGGGCTCGAGGCCCGGTCGGCGATGTCGCGACCGCACCAGGGGCAGAACGAGAAGCTGTCCGACACGACCCAGCCGCAGTAGTAGCACTCTGCGCCCGTCTCCTTGGTGGTGTCCTTCCACTCGAGCCGGCGGCCGCAGTTCGAGCAGTTGGCCCAGAAGCGCTCCACTTCCGCCGCGCAGGTGGGACAGCGCAGCTCGGGCGTCGGGACCTCGCGCCTACGCGGAGCCACGCGCCACCGCCTCTTCCACGATCCGCTGGATGAACGCGTTGTAGCTCATCCCCGCCTTCTCGGCCGCGTCCGCCATCTCGTTCTCCTGCGCGAGAAACGGGTTGGGGTTCACCTCCAGGACGTAGACGGCGTCATCGTGCGTCAGCCGCAGGTCCACCCGTCCGTAGTCGTGGAGCCACAGGGCGTGGAACGCCGTGGTGCAGGTATCGGCGATCGTGGCCGCGACCTCGTCCGACAGTCCCTTCGCGAACACGTTCTTGATCTTCTTCCGCTTGCGGTACTCCTCGTCCCACTTGGCCTTGTACGTCGCAATGCGATGCTCCCCATCGGCCTCGCCGAACGTCAGCTCGACGATGGGCAGGACTTGGATGGTGCCGTTGCCGATCAGCCCGACGTAGAGCTCCCGGCCCTCGATCAGCTCTTCGACGATGGCCGCCTGGTGGAACTTCTCGTGGATGAACTTCACCCGCACCCCGAGTTCCTCATCGTCCTCCACCACCGAGGCCTGCGCGATGCCCACGGATGCGTCTTCCAAGAGCGGCTTCACGATGAGCGGGAACCGCAGCTCCGACGGACGCACCGGCTTCTCTCCCGGGCGAAACTCGGCGAACGCCGGCACCCGGATCTCGTGGTGCGCGAGGATCTTCTTGGTGAGCGACTTATTGCGCGCGACGAGCAGGCCCGTCGGGGACGACCCCGTGTAGCGATAGCCGTGCATCTCCAGCACCGTCGCGAGCGCGTACTCGTGCCGGGCGTGCCCGCGGAACGACTCGCACCCGTTGAACACGAGCTTCGGCTGGAACTTGGCCAACCGCTCGAGCACCGACGCCAGCTGGTCGGCGACGCCGACCATCAGCACGTCGTGTTCCTGGGCCATCAGCGCCCGGGCCACGTCGTACTCCGCCTCCTCGACCTTCGCGTCGACTTCCTTCTTGTAGTCGGCGTCCTCCCAGTCGGGATGCAGGGTGTCGAACACGACGGCGATCTTCATGTTTGCACCCGCGCCATATCCCGCCCGACCGTGCTGAGCGAGATCAGGATCACCAACCCGCCCACGGCGCCGGCCGTCGGCAGCAGCAGCATGGCGGGCCGCAGGCCGAATCGGTCGGACAGATACCCGATGAGCGGTGGCGCGATCGCGTCGCCGGCGAGGTGCGAGAACAGCAGGTAGGCGCCGAGCACCGACGCGCGGACCGCCGCCGGCACCACGTCGAGGATCACGGCGGACAGCGGCCCATTGTACCACGAGTAGAGGAAGAACGTCCCGAACAAGAGCGGGACGAAGAGCCGGAGCTCGTCGATCAGGAGCAACGCCGCGCACACCGGCCCGCCGAGCACGAATCCCGTGCCGGACACGACGACCCGTCCTCCGCTCCAACGCGTGAGCAGCCAGTCCCCCGTCCGCCCGCCGAACAACGCGCCAAGCGCACCGCCGGCGAGTCCCCAGACGCCGAACTGCCGTCCCACGGCGGCGACCGGAAGACCGTGGGTGCGCTCGAGGAAGCTCGGCGCCCAGGCGATCAGGCCGTTCACGGCGAAGGTAACGAGTGCGCCGCCAACGAACATCCAGATCAGCGTCGGCGTGCGGAGCACCGTCCCAGCGGCCTGAAGAAAGTCGCCGAAGGCCGTAGCCGCGACTTCGGTCGCTTCGGTCGTGCTGCGGACGGCCACGGGCACGAGGCGGAGTACCGTCCACACGATGCCGATGCTCACGCAGGCGGCGAACACCGCGGTATCGAGGCCGTGCGGCAGCCCCTGGATCAGATCGAGCGCACCGGAGAGCGCCGCACCCGCGAGGGCCAGCCAGATGAGTGGCGTGCCGAGCCGCAGCGCCTCGCGGGCCCCCACGCGCCCACGCGCGTACCAGCTTTCCACCGTCGCGCGGATCGGCGGGGGCGGGCGACGCCGCGGCTCGCGCAGCCGGGACGCGAGCACCGCAAGGAGAAAACCGGGGGCGCCGAGGGCGACGAAGGCGGCGCGCCAGCCGTAGCGCTCGGCGAGCACGCCGCCGAGCCAGATCCCGAGCACGCCGCCGAACGCCATCCCGACCGAGTAGATCCCGAGCGCAAACGCGCGACGCTTGCCCCGGAAAAACTCGGCGAGCAGCGCCTGGGCCACCGGCCCATAGCCCGCCTCGCCTACCCCCACCAGCGAGCGGCACACCAGGAGTTGCCAGAAGCGGCTCACCGTCGCGCCCAGCACCGTGAACGCACTCCACAGCCCGACGCCGAACGCGATCACGGCGCGCCGGGACTTCAAGTCGCCGAGCACCCCGAGCGGCAGCGCCGCCAGCGAGAGCACGATCACGTAGGCGGACCCGAGCCAGCCGAGCTGCTGGTCCGACAGGACGAGCTCCCGTTTGATCGGCTCGAACAGCGCGAAGACGACGTTCCGGTCGGTGTAGTTGAGGAGATTGATGAGCGTCAAGAGCGCCAGGGCGTACGCGGCGTACGCCCGGGACGTGCCCGCGGGAGGGGGGGCGCCGGGGGCGCCGCGCTCAGTGTCTGCGCCCGACAGTCGTCGCCTCCGCGCGCGCGTCGCGGTCCGCCTTCGCCTCCTGATACGCCTCGGTGAGCTGCCGCATCATCGCTTCGCGCCGGTCGTACAGTCGCTTGAGCCGGCGCTTCTTCCGCTTGGCGAGCGCGTACGCGGCGAGGACGGGGAAGCCGACCGTGTTGTCGAGATAACACACCACCGTGCCGGGAAGCTTGTCCGGGTCCACCTTGCCCCAGCTCACGGCTTCCGACGGCGTCGCCCCGGACAGGCCGCCCGTATCGGCGCGCGCGTCGGTCATCTGGAGGTAGTAGTCATGGCCCTTTTCGCTGATGCCCAACACCTCCTGGATCTGCGGCTCCGTCTGCAGCACGAAATTCTTCGGACTGCCGCCGCCGATGATCAGGATGCCGCTCTTGCCGCCGTGGGTCTTGGCATCGAAGACGATGGCCGACGTCTCGTTCACGTCGGCGCTGGGGTCGAAGCGCAGCTGCGATCCGGTGAGCGCCTGCTCGGCCACGTTCATCCCGATGGACGAGTCCCCGGGGGACGACGTGTAGATGGGGACGGCGCACTGGTGCGCCACGCCGAGCATCGATTTCCGCGAGATCCCCAGCGCCTTCTCACGCGCGAGGATGTAGCCACCCAACAGGTAGTGGTACTCGGCCGTGCTCATGGGGCGCTGGAACTCGGGGCCCGCGGACACTTCCCGGATGTAGGCGTCGGTCGACAGCAGCACCTGGTAGTCGAAGAAGATGTCGTAAATGCGGACGACGCCCTCCTCGCGCAGCTCCACGTCGTCCGCGAAGGGCGTCCCCCGGTGCATCGTCAGACCCAACCCGAAATGCGCGTCGTGATACAGGTTCGCCCCGGTCGAGACGACCCAATCGATGAATCCTGCCTCGAGGAGCGGGATGATCGTCGACATCCCGAGTCCGGCGGGCGTCATCGCGCCGGTGAGGCTCATACCGACGGTGACGTCGTCTTCGAGCATCAGCTCCGTGAACAGGCGACACCCCTCGGCGAGCCGACCCGCGTTGTAGGCGAGGAACGCATTGTCCACCAGCTCGGGGACCGTCTCGCGGCCGGTGATGGGCTTCGGGTCGATGCGCTGGCCCCGTAAGAAGTCTTTGCGAGTGGTCATGGCAGCTCCGCGTCGCGTTGCGCCTCGGCTGGAAACGCCTGGCTGCGGCGCTCCCGCGCCTGCCGTACGGTCGCCACGGCCTCCCGCGGGCTGTCCGTGACCGTCAACAGCCGGAGATCGGTGGTGGCGATTTTGCCCTCCCCCGCCACACGCTCCCGCAGCCACTCCACGAGGCCGGTCCAGTACTCCTCTCCGAACAGGATCACAGGGAAGTGCTTCACCTTCCCGGTCTGAATCAACGTGAGCGCCTCGAACAGCTCGTCCATCGTCCCGTACCCCCCGGGGAAGACGATGAAAGCGGTCGAGTACTTCACGAACATCGTCTTGCGGACGAAAAAGTAGCGGAAGTTGATCGCGCGCTCGACGTAGGGATTGAGCCCCTGTTCGAACGGCAGCTCGATATTGCAGCCGATGGACAGGCCGTTTCCCTCCTGCGCCCCGCGGTTCGCGGCTTCCATGATTCCGGGGCCGCCACCCGTGATGATCGGGAATCCCTCCTCCGCGAGCATGCGCGCGGTCTCCACGGCCTTCTCGTAGTAAGGGTCTTCCGGCTTGATGCGCGCCGATCCGAACACCGTGACGGCGTTGTAGACGTCGGACAGGGTGTCGAACCCTTCGACGAACTCTCCCATGATCCGTAGCACGCGCCATGAATCCGTCTTGACGAACCCCCGCCGCTCGCGGGGACCCTGCGCGAGGAGGCGTTCGTCCTCAGTGACTGGTGTGCGTTGCGAGCCGCTCGAGCGCTGAGACATGGTCGTCCTGCACGTTATAGAAGAAAGGAGAAAGACGGACGTGTCCCGGTCGGGCGTCCGCGATGATCCCGCCGGCGGCGAGATGTCGCACGCCCGCCGCCGGGTCGGCCGCGGGGAGCATCACGATCGCCGAACGATCCTCGGCGCGGGAAGCCACCTTGGGCTGGAAGCCGAACGCCCGCGCCCGCGCGACCAGGTCCTCCGTGAGGGCCGACGTTACCCGGCGAATGGCCGGGACGCCGATCTCGTCGATGTAATCGAGGCCCCCGAGCTGCGCATAGACCGCCGCCAGCGCCGGTGTCCCGAGCTCGAAGCGCCGGGCGTCGTCGTGCAGCTCGAGCGTGCGGGGGTCGAAGGCGAATTGGTGCTTGTGGCCGAACCACCCGGCGATGGCCGGTGCGAGCCGTCGCGCGAGCTCGTCCCGGACGTACAGCAGCACGATCCCCGGCCCGCCGAGCAGCCACTTGAGCCCGCCCGCGGTGAGAAAGTCCACGCCCGCTGCCTTCACGTCCACGGGCACCTGTCCCACCGACTGGTAGGCGTCGACCAGGATGAGCGCGCCGCACCGGTGCGCCGCATCCGCCACGCGCTGGATGTCCTGGATGGCCCCGCTGGTGAAGTACACGTGCGAAGTCGCGACGAGGGCGGTCCGGTCATCCACGGCACGCACGATCGACTCGACCGGCACCGAGACCTGGTCCGGGCTCTCGACCACCACGAGCTCCACGCCGCGGGCCCGCTTCGCGAGCCACTGGTAGGCGACCGTGGGAAAATCGAGCGACGTGACGACAACCCTGGGACGGCGCCGGTAGTCCAGCGCCTCCGCGACGGCGGACAGCGCCACCGAAACGCTGGGCGCGAGCGCGATCTCGTCCGGGCTCGCGCCCACGATCCGCGCGTAGCGCGCCCGCAACTCGCCCAGGGCCGCCCACCACACCTCGTACCAGGCGGACGCCCCGCGCGCCTGCCACAGATCGA
>WNGK01001429.1_pt1 | contig 45937 bp, 38 predicted proteins | sample 5400601 | NCBI WGS metagenome assembly WNGK01 (sample SAMN13153376, study PRJNA577476) | soil metagenome | isolation source: 60 cm soil or saprolite under Garry oak tree replicate 1 | place: USA:California | collected 2016-06-15 | reverse complement strand
GTCACCCGGCAAAGCCGAACAACTTGCGTTGCTTGATCAAGCCAGCGACCTGGGGCGGCACCATGTTCTCCCAACTCGAATCGCCCTTGCGAATCTTCGCCAGCACGTCGCGCGAGAAAATCGGCAGGCACTCCTCGTGGATGTCGCGCAGGCCCTGAATGTACAGGTTCTCCATCATGTAGGCGTAGAGATGGCGCAGATTCGGCGCGACGCGAAGATTGCCGGAGGTGATAATCGAAGCGGTGGCCGGGTCCTGCAGCGGATAGACGTAAAACTTCAAATCGTTTTTGAACAGCCGGCCGAACGACTCCAGGATGCCCCCTTCGAGGTCGGCGTAATATTTTTCGTCGAAGATGTCGCGCAGCGTGGGCACGCCCATCACGATGCCGATCATCTTTTTAGTATAGCGAAAGAGGTAGGCGGCCAGCCGGTGGAATTCGGCGAAGTTGGAAATCAGCACGGTCTTGCCCAGCGCCCCCAGGATATCGACCCGATCCAGGAAATCCAAATGATCGATCTGGCCGCCATCGGTCAGGTTCTTGAGCGTCATTTCCATGAGCACCACCGCCGGCTCGCCCTGCACGTTGGGTTCCTGGATGAATTGGGCCTGGGCGCATTCGAGCATGTCCAGCGTGACTTTGGTGACCGGCCGAAAGCTGCCGCGCTCGACGAGGATCGCTTTCTTGTAGAGCACCTCCGCGGCCTGCACCACCTCCCCGTTCGCCGTGAACATCGCCGAACTGGTCAAACCCTGTTGAACCAGTTGCAGCGCCATCAGCCGATTGTCCACTTTATCAAACCCGGCGCCGGAAAACTTGATCATGTCCACCTCGACCCGATCGGGCGTCAAATTGTCCAGCAACGCGGGGATGAGCGTCTCCTTGCCGTGAAGGGAGAGGGCGCTATAAATCAAATTGACGCCGACGATCCCAAGCGCTTCCTGCTGCTGGAGGTTTTCTTTGTCCAACATGCGGACATGGATGATGATCTGGGCCGGCTCGGACCCGGGCCGCGTCTGAAACCGAATACCCAGCCAGCCGTGCGAATCGTCCACGGCCTTGTAACCGCGGGCCTTAACGGTATCGGCAAACACGAAGAATCGAGTCGTGGCCCCGCGTTTGTCCTTCAACCGTTCCAACAATAGCCCGTACTCATGATCGAGCATGCTTTGCAGGCGCTGGCGGGTCACATAACGCTCGGCGGCGCCGTAAATGGCGTCGCTGATTGTCATGTCGTAAGCGGAGATCGTCTTGGCGATGGTCCCCGCCGCGCCGCCGACGCGAAAAAACCAGCGCGCCACCTCCTGCCCCGCGCCAATTTCGGCGAACGTGCCATATTTGGTGTCGTCGAGGTTTATCTGCAGGGCCTTCTGGTGGGTGCCAATCACTTCTCGATTCGTCATAAGCCCTTTATAGCGGAACTCGCCCGCGTGACGAGTGGTTTTTGAAAAGTGGCGTTTTGCTTGATCGCAATGCCGCCCTCATTACTGTTTGCGCCGTGAACGTCCTTTTCATCGGCGACATCGTCGGCCAGCCGGGCCGCCGCGCCGTGCAACAACTCCTGCCGCTGTTGCGCCGACGCCACTCGCTGAACGCCGTGATTGCCAATGGTGAAAACTCCGCCGGCGGCGCCGGCATCACCCCCAAAACCGCTGCGGAGATTTTTTCCGCGGGCGTGGAAGTGATCACCACCGGCGACCACCTCTGGGACCAGAAGGAAGTGACCGAACTCCTCGAAACCGAACCGCGTTTTCTCCGGCCGCTGAATTATCCGGCCGGCACCATCGGGCATGGGGGACGGGTCTTCCAGCTTCCCGGCCAGCCAGCCTTCGCCGTTATGAACCTGCAGGGCCGCGTGTTCATGCCCGACCTCGACAATCCGTTCCCGCTCGCCCAGGCGGAGGCAGCGCGATTGCGCCAGGAGACCCGGATCATCGTCGTGGACATGCACGCCGAAGCCACTTCGGAAAAGATCGCCATGGCGCGCATGCTCGACGGTAGGGTGAGCGCGGTCATCGGCACGCACACCCATGTGCAGACGGCGGACGAACAGATTTTCCCCGGCGGCACGGCGTACTTGACCGACGCGGGCTTCACCGGCCCGCATGAAAGCGTGTTGGGCCGGGAAATCGAGCCGATCATCCGGCGCTTCCTTACCAACACGCCGCAGCGCTTTGGCGTCGCCACAGAGCGCGTGCTCTTGCAGGGCGCGGTCGTGGAGATTGACGAGGCGAGCGGCCGGGCGTTGCGCATCCAGCGGATTTCGGAGAGTTTGAAGGCGTCTGAGGGCGCGTGAAAGACGAACCTCGCCGCCAGCCAACAGGATCATGGCCAAAAACGTGAAATCGCAGTGGGACTTCGGTGAACTCTTCCCAGCCGAAGCCATCCGCCGCGTGCTCACGGTCTCCGAACTGACGGCCACGGTGCGGCGCATTCTGGAAAAGGAGATCGGCCTGATCTGGGTCACCGGCGAGATTTCCAACTGCCGCGCGCAAAGTTCCGGGCATGTCTATTTTACGCTCAAGGATGCGGATGCGCAGTTGAATTGCGTCGTCTTTCGCGGCGAAGCAGCGGCCCAGCGCGAGCTGTTGCAGGACGGGCAGAAGGTGATTCTTCAGGGCGAACTCACGGTTTACGAGCCGCGCGGTCAATACCAGTTGCGCGTGCTCTCGGTGGAATTGCGGGGCGTGGGCGCGCTCCAACTGGCCTTCGAAAAATTAAAGCAAAAACTCCAGGCTGAAAGGCTTTTCGCTCCCGAACGCAAACGGCCCCTGCCGCGCTATCCGCAGCGCCTCGGCCTGGTGACCTCGCCGACCGGCGCGGCGATTCGCGACGTGCTGCACGTGATTGAACGGCGTCAACCGGGCCTGGAGATCGTGCTGGCGCCTTGCCGCGTGCAAGGGCAGGGGGCGGCCGAGGAGATCGCCGCTGCGATCCGCCTGCTTAACGACTGGAGCGCCGCGGCGGCGCCCGCGCTGCCCGGCGGCCTGGCGGCCTCGCAGCGCAAGCTGGATCTGATTCTGGTTACTCGCGGTGGCGGCAGTTTGGAGGACTTGTGGGCGTTCAACGAAGAACCAGTGGCACGCGCGATTTTCGAGTCAACGACACCAGTCATCTCCGCTGTCGGCCATGAAATTGATTTCACCATCAGCGACTTTGTCGCCGACGCGCGGGGCGCCACTCCCAGCGCCGCGGCGGAGATCATCACTGAAGGGGCGTTTTCCAGCCGGGCGTTCGTGGCCGACAGCGCGCAATATCTGGGCAAGCTGCTCCGGCAACGGCTCGGCCAGGAGGAGGATGCGGCGCGGCAACTGGCGCAACGCCTTGCCCGCGTCCACCCACGCCGGTTGCTCAACGAGCAACTGCAAGTGCTGGATGATTTGCAGACCTCGCTGGTGCGGTGCGTTCGGAGCGGCCTGCGCCAGCAGCGGACCGCCTGGCGGACGTTGCAAGAGCGATTATTCCGATTGAGACCTTCGCTGCTCGTGCTCCCGCGCCGGCAGAGCTTGCGCGATCTGGCGCGCCGGCTGCGCGAGCGCACGCGGCTTCAGTGCAAGGAAGCGCGGAATGTCTTGGTGGGCTTCGAGTCGCGCTTGCGGCTGCTCTCGCCCGAAAACGCGTTGGGGCGCGGCTATTCCATCACGATGGATGCCCGCTCCGGCAAGATCATTCGCGCCGCCCGGGCGGTGCGCGCGGGGCAGCGGCTGCGGACCAAACTCGAGAGCGGCGAAATCACCAGCGTGGCGCAAAAGTAATATCGCCGCAAATTAAAGGCCCGGTTGCCGTCATCAATGCAACCGGGCCCGAACACTACGGACCCTCCTTGCAGTTAATGTCGGCAGCCGGCGTCCCTATTTTGAGGAAATAATCGAGATACGCCTCTTCACTCGTTCTCTACCACAACTTGTGCTTCCTCAATTCGTGCCGAACCGGAACGCCGACGTCTTCATGCTGAAAGCCGCGCCGCAGTTCGCTCTCCTCGCCGTCAACTCCATCGGTGGCGAACCCATGAACGCCTCGTTGGCCCTCTCCGACGGCGACATCTTCATCCGCACCGACAAGCGCCTCTGGTGCATTGGCCCGCGTCAGAGGTGAGAGCGCATCGGACTAGCGGTGGGCCAACGGCAGCGTCCTTCTGGGATGTTATTGTTTATACGCCCCGCGCGTTTGTCGAGCGGGTGTTCGCGTCGAGTGATTCACCGTTCCGCGCATCCGTGGGACGCTTGCGTTGGTCCTTTCGGCTTGCTGTCTCTGTCCTTTTCTACATCAAATCTGGTTGCCGACCCGGACTGTGAATATGACTCGCGCGCCGATCATGCTGATTACTGTGGCGATCCTTTGCGGTTGCGCCTCCACTCGGCATAACGACCGTCTAGCGCCAAACTCCCGCCTGTCGCTCGCGCGGCCGGCGTCCTTTGTGGGCTCAAAGGCCGGGGATGAGCGCGTAGTCGGTGGCGTTAAACTTTGCTGGTGCCCGCCCGGTCGCTTCCTCATGGGCAGCCCGCCCAACGAAGCCGAGCGGCAGCCCGACGAGGCGCAGGTCGCGGTGACGCTGACCAAGGGCTTTTGGGCCGGGAAGTACGAAGTGACGCAAGGCGAGTGGAAGCGGGTGGTCGGTGAGTTTCCCGGCAAGCAGCCGGCCGGCGAGGGCGACGACTTCCCGGTCGTTGAAGTAAACTTCGACGAAGCCGAGAAATTCTGCAAGAAGCTAACCGAGCAAGCGCACGCCTCCGGCGATCATCCCAAAGAATGGGAATTCCGAATTCCCACCGAAGCGCAGTGGGAGTACGCCTGCCGGGCCGGAACGACGACCGCAACTTCATTCGGCAATAAGTTGAGCAGCAAGCAGGCGAACTTCCACGGGGAGAAGCCGTACAACGGGGCCGAGGCGGGACCGTCACTTCATCGAGCCACGCCAGTCGGCAGCTATCCCGCCAATGCTTGGGGCCTGCATGACATGCACGGCAACGTCTTCGAGTGGTGCCGGGATTGGTATCATCAAAAGTTGCCGGGCGGTGACGATCCCGATTTGTCCGCCATCAAAGGATCGGCGAACCGGGACGGCACATTCTCGCGCGCTCGCCGGGGCGGCAATTGGGGTGACGACGGAAAATACTGTCGGTCAGCCTACCGCCTGCGGTACGAGCCGCAGCGGCGAGCGGACCACATCGGTTTCCGCATCGTCGTCGTTGCGCCGTAGGCTGCGACAACGCAGATTCTCATCTCTAATGCTTGTGCATTGTGTATCAGCTACACCAAAGAAGTTGCGCTGAGTCGTAGGCTGTTCATTCGTGAAAGATGAGTTATGCGCGCAATCGCAACCATCGAATGTCAGACCCTCGACGTAAAGAGCAGCGCCGCTGAATTGGGTGTTTGTGAAGAAATGGTTCGACGCTTCGTGCGACGGAAAGCTCTTCATACATTGGCCGCCCTTCGCCGAGTGCTGATTCCAAGAAGTGAGCTGTTACGATACGTGAACGAACGCTGAAATGGTAAGTTATTCGCTTTACGTTTCGAGGAAAAGCTCGCTTCCCTCTTATCGCCTGAACCAGACCCGGTGCCCGGCTCAAACCCGAATGGAGAAAACTGGCAGCCGTATTTCGCTAGAAAAACGCTCCTCAAAAGCGGCCCAGAAACCAACCTCCCCGGTCGTAAGTATGGTGGGCCCAGCAGGATTTGAACCTGCGACCAAGCGATTATGAGTCGCCTGCTCTGACCGCTGAGCTATGGGCCCAAGTAACGGTGTTCCGAGTCCCGGCATTAGCCGGCGCGGCGCACGTGCCGCCTAAAACCGGGATTCCGAACCTGCTAGCGACCGCTTCCGATTCTCCCTCTCCCGGGGGAGCTGGTGGCCGCGCGCAGCGACGGGGTGAGGGCGTCCTCCCTCGTCAAGGCGCATCCGCCAACCTCGCGCGACGCTTCCCACACGGGACTCATTCTGTGCGCGTCTGCACGGCCGGCAAGTGAATTCGATAAAAGGAATTTCTGCCGGCAGCTCAATTCCCCGCGAACGCGACTCGCCCCGGCGTGTCAACCCGCCAGCTCCATAAATGACCGCCGGCGGTGATGAACAACGTCTTCAGGTCGGCGCCGCCAAACGCGCAGTTGGCCACTTCGTCGTCGGGTATCGGCACGAACTTCAAGAGCCGTCCGAGCGGTGTTAGCAGGTAAATGCCGCCGCGGAATTTTGCGGCGGTCTCGAACGGCGGGTTCGCCGCGTTCAGGCCCGCCGCGACGTAGAGCCGCCCGCGTTGGTCCATTTTGAAGCCATCGGGGCCGCGCGCGTCCTTCCAGTCAAAGATCAGTTTGCGGTGGCGCGGCTCGATGGAGCCGTCGGTCCGAAGCTCGAAGCGCCACAATTTACGCGCGCCGCCGACGGTGTTATTATTGTTGTCGGCGACGTAGAGGTATTCATCTCCTGGCCCAACCAGGAGGCCATTGGGACGCTCCACCTCGTGGGTGATGATTCGCGTGACCTGCCCCGGCGCATCAATGCGATAGACCCCTTCAACCAGCCGCCCCCGAGCGTCGCGCACTTCCATGTCATCGCGCGGACCGTAGCGCGGGTCGCTGAAGTAAACGCGCCCGCTCGAGTCAAGGGTCAGATCATTCGGCGAATTGAAGCGGCTGCCTTGGTAGTTATCCGCCAAAACGGTGATGCTGCCTTCGCGTTCCGTGCGCGTCACGCGACGGCGCCCGGCTTCGCAAGTTACCAGCCGGCGCTGTTGATCGAAGAGGAGTCCATTCGCGCCGCCGGCGTCTTCGCGGAAAACGGTGACGTTACCCCGCGCGTCGCGTTTGGTAATGCGCCCGCCGCCGGTGAACAGAAGGTAGCCGTCCGGATGCCACGCCGGGCCTTCGCCCGCGCCCAGGTTGCCGTGATCCACCGGCTGGGCGGCGCGGGGACGCGACGAAGCAACGGTGGCGCCGCAAAGCGCCACTAAGGCCGTGAGCAGGCCGAACCGATTCAAGGCGCGAAGAGATTGGGGCGTCGGGGCATCTCGAAGGTCGGCACTTGCATCCGCTGCGGGGGCTGCTGGGGCTGCAAAGCAGGGGAGGGGAAACCGTTCGCGGCGCCGGCGCGAGAAGGGTTCGAGTCAAACAGGCCGGGCTGGGAAGGACGACTGCCGGAAGCGCCAAAGTCCGGGCCAGGAATAAAGGAGTCGGCGACAACACTCCTGGCGGGTGCGTCAAAGGCATTCGGCACCACCGGATTGAGTGGCAGCAGGGTCTGATCTGGACCGTGAAAATTGATGGGGTCGGCCGGTCCGGACAGAGGAGCGCTGGGCGCAGGAGAATTTAGAAAGCGACTGAACTCCTCCCGTCGCTGGTGCTGTGCTTGATCGGAAGCCGCGGACGGGCCGTTGTTGAGAAGCTCACGCAGGGTCAGTTCGGACTTGTCCGGGTGACGTGGACTGCCGGGCCTGGAGTCCAGCATGTTTCTCAAATCCAGCTCGCTGGCCGTATGCGCGCCGAATTGAGGGTCGCGATCTCGTGTTAAGTCGGAGGACTTCCGCGGCCCACCGTCGGCGTCGGCGGACGAACCAGCCTTTGGCGCACTGGCTGGATTGGCGTTCGCCGTTTGCGACTGGCCGGGGAGTCGGGGCTGGCTGCCGGCGCGGTCCTGGCCGGCGGTCTTTTGTTTGGTCAAAGGGTAAAAGGTGTAATCGCGGCTGCCGATTTCCTTGTCGAGGCCATCGACAAGGTAATCCTTGTCGCGCACTCCGAAGCTGGTTTCCTGGCTCTCCTTTTCCGTGAGTTCTCCCTCGCCGAGCAGGAGCCAGTTCCGGCGTTCATCCTGGGCGTGTTGGCGGCGCTTTTCCGCTTTCACGTCGGCCGGATTCAGCCGCGGCATATAGGGAGGCACCACGACATCGAACGGACTCGTCCCGGGCGTTCTTTCCCATGACTTGATGAAGTCATTGCCGACATCGGTGGGCCGCTGTGGTTCCAGCCGGCTCTTTTCGTTCGAGAAAATGACCGGGTCGCCCGCCCGCAGCAACAAGATCGAGCTGCAATAAATTACCACTGCCGCGAGCAGGCCGCTCGCGTGCTTCCAGCGAATTTCGATCCCGCTGTTCATCTCACGCCTCTTTCATAGTCTTGTTTGGGCGATTCGTCAAAAGCCAATCGCACCGCTTCGACCCGACTGAGCCAGAACGCACAGATATAAGAGCCATGCAAGGCCGAAAACGTTCAAAACCCTTCTCCGCAGAGAAACCGCAGCTTCCGACAAGCTAATTGCAGGCCACTTTATCCGTGGCCCGACAGCCCGCCGCCCGCGCGTTTCCGGGGCCTTGGGCGACGAGGGATCAGAGGATTCGAGTGAAGCGTTTTTGAGTTTCGGATTGGCTATTCGATTTTCTTCCCGCAAATGTCCCTAACCTGCGAGATCGGTTTTCTTTCCCCATCCAGGGTTTCAGGGCCGCGGCGTCGCGGTGACGGGGCGACGATGCCGGCCAGAAGGTGGCCCGCTTGCTTCCGGCTGCCGCCTCGGTTTCCCTTCTTTGAATTCGTCATGTCCAGCTGCCCTTCCTACGGCAACAAGAGCGCGCGATAAAATCGTCTCGAAAAATTGGTCTTAAACGACTCGGAGTATTGCGATAGCCCAAACGCATTCGTCAACGTGACCAACGGTGTCCAGGACACCAGGTCCGCGGATCCCTCCAATTGATAGTGGTCGCCAAGCTGCCCAACCAGAGTTATTCGGAATCCACTCCATTTCCGCCACCAGGTGTCGTGACCGACAACGAATAGGTTGGTATAACGCCACTGCTCGAATTCGAACCGCTCGACGCAGTCCGGGGCGCTGGCGCGGCTGCGATTCCAGCCGGAATGAACCTCAACGCCACGCCAATGATGAACAGGCTAAACGTTCCGCGTTGGAAATCCGCCCCTGAGTGAGGCTTAAGACCGACCGTGCGCATGAACTTCACCTCCGCAAAACGACGTTAGGTGACACGGCGTATCCTTACCCCATCCGCCACTTCCTGGCAAGCATTTTCGCCGGCGAGAATGGCCGTTGGGGCGCATTTCACTTTTGATGACCCCCTGCCCGCCTGCCGCGAGCGGACATCTCGCTTTCCAGGTCATTTCCGGTTGCCTATGCTCACTCCGCATGAACCTCAGAACATTTCACTCCAAAAAAGTCGCGCGCGTGCAACGGCATGTGGTCCTCGGATTCTTGTTCCTTCTGGCCGCTGGCAGTTTGCTAACGGCCGCCGATTATCCGCCGCCCACGAGCAGAGATTATGTCATCCGGGATTTCCGTTTCTACTCAGGCGAAGTCTTGCCTGAACTGCGGATGCACTACCGCGCCTTCGGCAGTCCGCGCCGCGACGACCAGGGCATCGTCCGCAATGCCGTCCTCATCCTTCACGGCACCACCGGAAACAGCAGCAACTTTGTGCGCGCCGAATTTGCCGGCGAACTCTTCGGCAAAGGCCAGCTTCTGGATGCGACCCGTTATTACGTTATCCTGCCGGACAACCTCGGCCACGGCCAATCCAGCAAGCCGAGCGACGGGTTGCGCGCCCGGTTCCCTCGCTACGGTTACCGCGACATGATCCAGGCCCAATACCGCCTCCTCACCGAAGGACTCAAAATAAATCATCTGCGGCTGGTGATGGGCACCTCGATGGGCGGCATGCACACCTGGCTTTGGGCCGAGACGCACCCGGACTTCATGGACGCGCTCATGCCGCTGGCCTGCCTGCCCACGCAAATTTCGGGCCGAAACCGTCTCTGGCGCCGACTGATCATCGACGCCATTCGCACTGATCCCGGATGGCAAAACGGCGACTATCAGACCCAGCCACACGGGCTTCGCATTGCGGCGGAGGTGCTCTATTTCATGGCCAACAATCCGGTGCAGCGGCTCAAGGACGCTCCCACCCTCGAACTAGCCGATAAATTCCTCGACGCCCACCTCACCAACATCCTCAACAACCTCGACGCCAACGATGTCCTCTACGCGCTGGAAAGCTCCCGCGACTACGATCCGGGTCCCAGCCTGGAGACCATCCAGGCGCGCCTGTTGGCGGTCAACTTCGCCGATGATCTGATCAATCCGCCCGAACTGGGCGTCCTCGAACGCGAGATCAAACGGGTGAGGCGCGGCCAAGCCGTTCTTATCCCGATGAGCGACCGCACGCGGGGACACGGAACCCACACGCTGGCGCCCATCTGGAAAAAGCATCTGGCCAGGCTGATAAGAGAATCGGAGAGGTAAGTGGCCATTCTTCCCTGGCCGCTCCGCCGCCGCAGCATTACCTGTTCGCGCGTGCGCTGACCAAGCCGTTGGGAAGCTTGACGAAACCCAGACGGCATCTTCAACGTCTCCTTCAGTGGTGAAGCATGAGGACCGCAATCTTAGGCAGCCGATCTGGATCGTTCCGCTAGCCATCGCGGCATTAGTGGCCGTGTTCGGCTGGTGGGGCAACGCGCGGCTGCGGCGGACGGTCGAAGGGCAGCTAAAGGCGGAACTGGCCGCGACCCTGGATGCCAACGTCACCGCCCTGGATCTCTGGACGACCAACCAGGCCAAGCTGGCCACTTCCCTCGCCGACGAATCGGGCGTCCGCGCTCTCGCGCTGCGGATCCTCGACAAGTTTGACCAGGCCGAAGCGAACCACCAGAAGCTCCCGGACTTGCCGGAGCTGGAGGAATTGGCCAATTACCTCAAACCCCGCCTCAAAAAAGTGGGCTACGAGACGGCGCATTTGGTCAGTACGAACCTTTACGTGGTCGCCAACGCCATCGGCGGCCGATCGCGGCCGGGATTCGCGGTCCACGAGGACCATACCGAAAAGTTTTCCGAGCTGTTTGCTTCCGGCCAACCGGTCATCATCACCCCCTTCAAACCCAAACGACCCAGCCCGGGCAGGCCGCCCAGAAGACGAACCGGCGAGCCTCCCTTCGGCTGGCCTCCCAATAGTCCCCCGCCATCCCGCGCCCGCGAGACCAATGAGTTCCCGGGCCAAGACCGCCCGCCTCCCGCCGAGATGGCCCGCTTCCGCCGCGGCGATGTTACCCTCATGCAAGTGGCGGCGCCCGTCCGCGACGACAACGGCGTCGTGCGTGGCGCGCTGGCATTGATCATCAATCCGGACGCGGAGTTTACGCGGATTCTTTCGGTGGCCCGTTCCGGAACCTCGGGCGAAACCTATGCCTTCGACCAGCATGGCCTGATGATTTCCAAAAGCCGCTTCGACGACCAACTCAAGGAGCTGGGGCTGATTGAAAACCGACCGGGCGCCAGTTCCGCCTTGAATCTGCGGTTGAGCGATCCCGGCCGCGAAGCGCGTGGAGGGCCGCGGCGGCCGGAAGACGCGGCCATCGCGTCGCAACCCTTGACCCACATCGTCGCCGAGGCGGTGGCCGGCGGGAGCGGGGTGGACGCGGAGCCTGCGCGCGACTATCGCGGGGTGCCGGTGGTTGGCGCGTGGCGATGGTTGCCACAGCACGGCTTCGGCGTAGCCACCCAAATCGACGCCCGGGAAGCCTACCAGCCGTTGCGCGTGCTCAAGGTCCTGTTCGTAACGCTCTCGCTCCTGCTGGTGCTTTGCGCCACCGGCATGTTCCTCTTCTCGTATGCCAACGTGAGCTGGCGCCGGCGTTTGGGCGAAGCCGAGCTTAAACTCAAACAACTGGGCCAATACACGCTGGAAGAAAAAATCGGCGAAGGCGGCATGGGCGTCGTTTACCGGGCGCGCCATGCCCTGATGCGGCGGGACACGGCGGTCAAACTTTTGCTGCCGGACCGGGCCGATGCGGACTCGATCCTGCGCTTCGAGCGCGAAGTCTGCCTGACCTGCCAGCTCACGCATCCCAACACGATCCAGGTCTATGATTACGGCCACACCCCTGAAGGCATCTTTCGACCTTTACCAGAAACATTTGACCGAAGCCCCGATTCCTCCGAGCAAGCGCGCCGCCAATCCAGTCAGCACCGAACTCGAAGCGACCCTGCTGCGATGTCTGGCAAAAGAACCGGACCTTCGCCCGCAATCGGTCGGCGAACTGCGTGCGTCGCTGCTGGCCAGCCCGCGCGCGGCGGAGTGGGGACTGGAGGCGCGAGCCGCGTGGTGGGCCGCCTATCAGACCACCCCAGGCGACGTTGAAAACGGGCGCCGGGAGCCGCTGCCGCTCGAACCCACCGTGAAGATCGATTTCGCCAGCCGCCGCCCTTAGCAATGGGTGGCCTTATCGCCGATCCCGCTGGCCCCCGCCGCGATAACCGCCCCCACCCCAGGCGGGACGCTCTTCGCGTGGACGCGCTTCATTGACGGTCAAAGCCCGTCCTTTCAGTTCCTTTCCGCCGAACATGGAAATGGCTTTGGCCGTATCGGCCTCCGAAGCCATTTCGACGAACCCAAAGCCGCGCGAGCGACCGGTTGCTCGATCCTGCATGATGTTGACGGTATTGACGCCGCCCGCTTGCGCGAATAAATCCTGCAAGTCATTCTCGGTGACGTCAAACGCCAGGTTTCCCACGAAGAGTTTTGTGCCCATAGAACCCTAACTTTGCTGCGGTCTTAGTCTGCCTGTGATGAGCGTTCCCAGGAAACGGGTCTCAAAATTGCACGCTCCAACGAGCACCCCTGACAATTTTCCGCCACATTCGACATTGCTAAAACGATCAGGCGGTATTAAAGACCTAAAATCCCGGCTTGGACAGCAAAAATTTCAAAATCATTGTAAGGGAGGTCCCGAAGGGCATCACGGCATCGATTCCGTTCAGCTCAGCAAACGTTGCGCGAATTCATTTTCGCCGCCAACGTCCGTCAGCCGTTGTTTCCGGCCCTGGAACAGGAAGGTCAACTTCTCGTGCTCCAAACCCAGCAATTTGAGGATGGTGGCGTGGAGATCGTTAACGTGGATCCGATCTTCGACCGCGCGGAAACCAAATTCGTCGGTGGCGCCGATGATTTTGCCGCCCCGAATGCCGCCGCCGGCCAGCCAGGTGGTTTTGTTCCAATTTGGCCAGGATAAAGGCGTCGATGGGATGTTTCGCCCAAGCTTTGCCCGTTGGGACTGGCGGCATCGCCGCGTGAATGGGTTGAAACGACCAAAGTTCAGCCGCATCAGCGGGACCGGGTTTTGCCCCGGCCGACGCCCGACTGGCAACCCAGCCGCCGAGTCCGATTGCGGCGAACAACATAAGAGCGGAGCGGAGCCAGAAGTGAAGGGTTCGCGACCGCGGCGCGGGCGCCAGCCAGCCCCCATCGTCTGGCGTGGCGACCTCCGGTCGCGAAAGCGCCTTGCTGGCGGGAGGATGACTCCGCATAAAATCGAAACTCGTTCCAGGAAACAAATAAACCACGACCAAAAAACGGCAACTCTTTCCGCAGGCTGACCGCGGGCGGTTCAGGCCCGCAACGTGGCGCTAGCTCGGTTCGGTTCCAGGACAGGGCAAACGCGCCGCGCCGAGTTGTTTAAGGCTCCTCAGAGATAGTCTTTGATCGGCAATGACCGTTGCGCGGGCGGAAGTTCGTGCTAAATTTGTTCAGACACTGAAACGATGGCGTGCGGGTTGAAATTTCAGAATTGGGTCTGCGCCCTCGCCGTGCTCGTCGCGGCCGGGTTGGCGGGAGCGAACAGTGTCGCCGGGCCAGGGCGCGGCGGGGGTTTCGCCGGGGGCAGAATGTCGGCGCCACCGAGCGCCCATCGTTCGACGGTTGCAGCCGCGCCGGTTCAGCCCCGCTCCCTCACGGTAGTCAGTCCACCCAAAGGCACCACCCCGCCCTGTCTTCCCGGCCAAGTCCTGGTTGGCGGAAAGTGTTTCTGCGTCCATCCGCCGTTTATTATCTACCATGACGCTTTTTGGTATCCTTACTGGGGGTATCCGTTTTACGTCTATGGCACGTATGCCGAACCCTACGGTCTGTCGTATGACGGGTTGGGCAAGCAGTGGGGCAAGGATTTAAAACGCGGCACGGTGACGATGGAACAGTTCGTCGCTTTCCTTCAAGCGCAAGTTGTGAACGTGCCCGACCCGCTCCGCACTGACTTCGAGCACGGCTTCGTCAAGGGCTACGGCAAGAACGGCGCGGCGGTCTTCGCCCAGGCGATGAACCAAGCCAACGAGGGCGCGACTCAAAAGCCCGAACCGAACGGACCAGCGGCGCCTCCGAAATAACGATCTGCTTCTTTGTCGGTCCCTTTTATCTGCGAACGTGTTTTAAAAACCCACGAAAGCGCCGCGTGAGGGCACGCGGCCTACAGAAAACACGCTCTGCGTAGCTTTGCCTTCGACTGATTACGGAAAGAGGACGAAGTTGCCATTCGGGAGCACGACACCGGCTGCTCCGTGGCCGGGGCTGGTTTGGGAGCCGGGGTTTCCTTGCGGCTGGCCCTTCTGATTGTAAAGTTGCCAACCCAACACGTCCTTGTCCTTCCAGGCGACGAGCGTGGCCCCGTCGTTCGCGCTCAACGCCAGGAGGCCGGTGCGCATTCCGGTGGTTCCCGGCGTTTTGATTTCTCCAGGAGGCAATAGGGCGCCGTTCTTATCGAGCCGAGCGAAATAGGCCTGGCCTTTCGTCGGCCATGCGGCCACGTAACCTCCAACTGTGGGAGTGATCGTGAAATAGGTCATTGGGCAGCCGTCGATTTTCCAGGGAGTGCTGCTGACGCGGAGGCGCGATGGCTTCGCCGCGCTGTCCTGATCCCAGAGAGCTAAATAGATGTCGCGCTCGTTATTGGTTTCCTCACGATAGAGCACGGCCAATTTCCCGTCCGGTCCGTAAGCGGCGCTGGTGGTGCAGCAATTACAGGGGTCCCAGGCCTGATTGAGTTCCGCGCTGGCGGCAAAGCTCTCTCCATTGTCGCGTGACACCATGGCGAAAAGTTTATCCGAGAGGAAACAGGCGGTCACCAGGCCGCGGCCATTGGCGGCCAGGGAGAAGCCCTCGCTGGGCTTGCGGTTCAGATTCCGCACAGGGGAGAACGCTTTCGCACCCGGCGCGAGGCTCGCGTAGTAGAGGCTCCATTCTTCCTGGGGCAATTTGAGTTTCCAGGCGTTGTTCCCCATCGCCACATGCACTCGTCCGTCCTTGCCTGCCGCCATGTCCCACCCGGAGAATTTAAGACCCGGTTTCTGCGCTGCCGCATCCACAATGGCAATCGGCGCGCTGAACGTGCCCCCGTCGTCTTTCGACCTCAGATATTGCGGGCCGTCAGCGGCGTCCACCAACAGATGAATTGTGCCGTCGGCGCTGCGTTCGGATTTCAGCACCTTCCCGCCGCCAGGAATTCGGATGAGGTTGACCCGGTTGACCGTCTCCGCGCCGCGAGTTGCCGATACTGAAAGGAGAATCAGGCTGACCACGATTAGAGTTAGCAGCTGTGTTGGCGAAGGACAGGTCAGGGCGCGCGCGGTGCCGTTGCGACCAAAAAGGAGGCCGGCGATGCGTTCTGAAGGTGAGAGACTCGATTCTGTTTTCATGTTGGCGTTTAGACTGGATTTTAAGCCCGCCGCTTCAATTTAGAACTCACGGCTCCCGATGCCTTGTCTCGCGGACCATTCTACGCATAATTTTCCCTGCTTGCGGAAGCAAGCCGGCCGGCGCTCGTTTCCCAGCGATGGACCTTAAGCAATCCGGGCGCTTTTTGAACAAGCAGACATCGTTGGCGAACAGCAGTATTTACAGCCCTTTCATTAACACCCTGCTTCAGCAAGGTGGGCCGCGATGGCCGTAACCGGGCAACCGCTTTTAGCGGTTTATCATCTGCCGAAAGCCGTTGAAACGGCTGGCGAGTGAGCAGGTCATCCAACCCCCAGCTGAAGCAGGGGGTTAATGAGAAGGTGTAGGCCAGAGCACAAAAGATGAAATGCGCCCCGCTGGCAACGAACCTGCTTGACATGACTGCCTGAACACGCCACACGGCGAACTGGAGTATCACTATGATTGGAATTGCGAATCACATCTGGCGAATGGCATTGGGCGTCGGCGTCCTGCTGGGGATGCTCAACGGCGTATCTGGCGTCGGCGCGACCCCCATCGCCGCTAACTCACGAACCAATGCAATCGATTACGAGGAGCCAAAGTTATTGATCGGCACCATCTTCGAGATGGCGCCCGATCCCAAGAAAGTTCTCTTCACTTCCCAAAGGACAGCCACCCGCTCCGGCTCGACGGTTCGGGTCGTGTGCGGATACACTTATCCCGATGGCTCGCTCGCCGCGCGCGAGACGATGGTCTATGAGGCGGGCAAACTCGCTTCCTTCGATCTGGAGGAGCTTCAGACTTCCGAGAAAGGCCGCGTCGCAGTTCGTCCCGACCCCAAGAACCCGGAGAAGGAGAAACTGTTTTTCGAATACACGACCGGCCAGGGCAGCGAGGCCAGGAAAAAGAGCAACACCGAAGCCCTGGAAAATGAGACCCTGGTCGATGACATGATCCCTCAATTCATCGTCACGCACTGGGACGCGCTGTTGAAAGGCTCGCCGGCCAAGTTCCGCTACATCGCATTGTCGCGCGCGGAGACCGTCGGGTTCAAATTGGTCAAGGAATCCGAGACCACCTGGCACGGGAAACCGGTCGTCCGCATCAAGATGGAACCGACCAGCCTGATCATCGCCCAACTGGTCGATCCGTTATTCTTCGTCGTTGAGAAAGATGGCGCCCACCGGATCGTGGAATACATCGGCCGCACTACTCCGCAGATCAAAAAGGATAACGGCAAGTGGAAGGACCTCGACGCGGTCACGATCTTCGATTCGAAATAGCCTGCCTCCGAAACGGTCGGATCCGTGCTTCGGGAGGGCAGCCTGGCCTTCCCGCTTGATCCCGAATAGAAGCAGCCAAGCACAGTTGCTCGGTACGTGTCCCCATTGGCTGTTCGTTTACGCTCTCATCGACTCCGGTTCGTCAGCCATTTGGAAGACCGAACCTGAGAGCGGGTCTGGAAAATCGTTTTTGGGTAGCCCTAGCCGCTGGCCCACTGGCGTTGAATTGAAGCCGGGAGGACCCTTTCCAAGCCCCAGCGGGGCGGTATCTTTGTAGATGGCGTACGGCAAAATACCAAAGCTCCGTAGGAGCGGCATCGAAGCCGAAGATGCCGCCCCGACGGGGCTTTTGGCTGGGTGGGGTCCGTTTGCTACAAATAGGTCGCTCCTATGGAGCTGCCGCCTCGCCGTTCCGGTCGGCGAGTCGCCGGTATGTGTTTAGCGTGATGGTAGGGATGGCGCGCCGCGCCGTCCCCGCCCGCGAGGTTGCGGGCGGAACGAACGTCCGAGCGACACTGGCGTGCGAGGGAGTCGCGCCGCTGCACGCGGCGCGGACATCGCAGCGCGATGTCATCTACCAGGCTAAACACATACAGTCGCCGACCGGCATGGGCGGGTCGCAGTGCTACCCATTATCCGGACACAGTCTGAAGGAACTTCGGTAAGCCCTTCGACCAGCGCGCGACAATGCAGCGAGGCGGCCAGGGCAGCTCGGCTCCGGTTAAAAGTCCCACCGGCTTCGTTACTTGTTGCGGCAGAACGACTTCGCCCGAGCAAGGGGCAAACTACGCGCATAACTATGGCTCTCCCAGGAAAGGTCCATTAGGGGAATCCCCTAGGGCGCGAACCGTAGATTCTCGTAGCTGGAATTCCTGAAAATGTTCCCGCCTTAGCCGATACTATGAGTATTCATGAAACTGGCATTGCTTTTTGTTCTGGCGCCGATGATCTCCTTCGGGATGGATCGGCTTTCGGCTTTGTCCATGCTCGAAACGGGCGATAACGACCGAGTCGTGGGCCGGGCTGGAGAAATCAGCCGCTACCAAGTTTTGAAGATCGAGTGGCGGTCCGTCACGAATTCCACCGCGTATTGCAATCCCATCACCGCCCGCATGGTCACGGCCAGGCTGCTCGAGCAGCGGATGGAACGGTTCCAGTCCGTTTATCATCGCAGCCCGACGGATTATGAATTCTATGCCCTCTGGAATGCGCCGACCCAGGCGTTGACCGGTCGAATCAGCCGCACGGTGGCCGAGCGGTCCAGGAGATTCGCCAACCTGTGCAGCCAACCTGCCGATACGTTCGCTGCCACGCCCAGGATGACGCCGACCGTTGGAGTGATTTTCTAAGCGGTTTCAGCGCGATTTCGGGAGCCTTTCGCCTCGCGGCCAGGGCTGCATCAAGCCCCCCATCCTCTCCCCATGAGGAACGAGTGGGGAGAGGACCGAGGAGAGGGGAAACCAATAAAGACGCACCTCCTCTCCCCAGCCCTCTCCTCCATCCGATGGAGGAGAGGGAGAAATCGAGGAGCTTGATGCAGCCCTGCCTCGTGGCCTTCTCCCTGCCTCTGCAAGCATTGTCAGGGTTCTCCGTCGTTGCTTCAAACCGTTGGATTTTGTACTTCATCATGCGAAATCGTTGCCGATGACAATAGTGTGGGCGTGTTGAAGTTGAACCCTTTTAAATCGCCAGCCTTAAACGCAAACAAGGGCTGGCGGATGCTGGCGCGTAAATTCGCCGGCTGGCTGAAAACGGAATTTTCCGCTGCTTGTCACGCTTATACACGACGGAAGGCCGCGCAGGGGGATGCTGCGGCCCAGTACCGTTTGGGCGTCGCGTGCGACAGCGGGGAGGGTCAGGCCAAAGCCCTCGACCTGGCTCTTAAGTGGTACCGGAAGGCGGCTTATCAGGGTCACGCCAACGCACAATACGCGCTTGGCATGAGGTATCTCCACGGCCACGGGGTGGCAGTGGATGCGACCGAGGGAATGCTTTGGTTGCAAAAGGCTGCCGCCCAAGGACATACCGAAGCACAGTTTGTTCTTGGGCAGATATATTGCGGAGGCGAAGGGACCGCCCGGGACATCGGACAGGCTGCCAAGTGGTTTCGCAAGGCCGGAGACAAAGGGCACACCGAAGCGAGAATCAGACTCAAGGAGCTTTTCGCGAATGACCGACAACCCCTCGTTTCATCTCCGTCGCAAGCAGGCGCCGCACAGGTGGCGGCGGCGATAGTTGCAACCGCGAGCCTCGTCGCACCCTCGCCGGCGCCAGCCGCCGCACAGGAATCCGGCGGTCACAGACCGCCGCTACAGCTCGTCCCACCCCCGCCGGAACAGGGTGTTGCTCAGGATCAGAAGCTCGCCGCGTGACCGAGCGGCCGCAACCCGTTCATCCCAAAACGCCTCTTTCAGAAGCTGCAAAGGCCTGTTCGGCTGCCTTGTTCGCGGGCGAAGGAGGGCGGCGGCGACTTTCAAAGGTTTGCCCGCGAGGTCGTTTCGCCTGAGCCTGCGCGAGCGCCCGGTCGAGCAGGAAATCCACTCCTGGAACGGCAAGTATCGCCGCCCCGCCGGGCTGGCTACACCAGACTTCGATCAGCCCATGAGAGGAGAACTGCTCTGGGTGTATGAAGGGCTGACGGATTACCTGGGCGAAGTGCTCGCCGCGCGCTGCGGCCTCTGGACAAACGAGAACTTCCGCCAATCACTCGCTTTGAACGCCGCCAGGCTCGACCGCCAGGCCGGACGCACCTGGCGCCCGCTGGCCGACACCACCGTGGCCGCCCAATTGCTTCTACCTCGCCCGGCCCGAAGGCGCCGCCTGGCGGCGGGGCGTGGATTTCTACCCGGAAGGCGATTTGATCTGGCTGGAGGCCGATGTCCTGATCCGCCAGCAAAGCCAGGGCCACCGCTCACTGGACGATTTCTGCAAAAAGTTCTATGGCGGAGAAGGCGGCCTGCCCAAGGTTGTCCCCTACACCTTCGACGATGTCGTGGCCGTGCTGAACGAAATTGCGCCGCTGGACTGGCGTCAGTTTTTCCAGACCCGTGTCTATGCCGCCAATCCCCGCGCGCCGCTCGGCGGCATCGAAGGCGCCGGCTGGCGGCTGGTCTTTCAGGAGACGCTGCCGGACATGCTCAAGTCCATCGAGGCCGCGCACAAGTTGACGGATCTGAGCTTTTCCCTCGGCCTGACCCTTAGAGCCTGTTTGGAAACTACGAGGGGTGCTGCGGCGAGGGATTTTGGCTGTGGCCAAGGCGGCGAGTTCCGAGCATCCCCGCAGCGGGCTGTAAGGAACGAGCCAACGCCGGCCACGGACAAAAGTCCCGCCGCCCGGAGGGTTTAGGGTTTTCGGGGAAAAGGCCGTCTGGCTTCGTTGCTCCTCAGTCGAAGATCCACCAGGGATATTCTCCTTCGTCGCGCCTCGCCATCCGGCCTTTTCCCCGAAAACAGCGCCCCTCGTAGTTTCCAAACAGGCTCTTAAGGAAGACGGCACGATTATTGACATCCTTCCAGGCTCGCCGGCGGACAAGGCTGGCATAAGCCCAGCGATGAAACTCGTCGCGGTGAACGGTCGTCGCTGGACGGCCGCCATCCTGCGGGCCGCAGTAACGACCGCGAAAAGCGACGCGGCGCCGCTGGAATTGCTGGTGGAGAACGAAGACTACTTCAAGACCTGCAAATTGGATTATCACGACGGCGAGAAGTATCCGCACCTCGAACGCGATGCGACGAAACCGGACTTGCTGACAGAAATCCTGAAACCGCTCACGCCGCCGCCCAGTGCGAGGGCGGAGAAAAAATGACAACCCGGCCGGCCAACCGCTGCTCTTATGCTGAGCGGCGCCTCGGGTTCGACGCCGCCGGGGTTCGTGAAATCAAACAGCCGTTTTAGGGCAGGCGTCCTCGCCTGCCGGTTTTTGGGGCATCCTGCCTCAAGTTTCTGGAAGGACGAGATGATCGAACACCCACGCGCGGCTGGAGGCGGCACGAACTGGCGGACGAGGAGGCCTGCGCTACGGCGCGGGACATTTTGCGCCAGGAAACCAGGTGGCGGATTCACGCTCAGCCTCGGCGGGGGAAAAGGCCGAAGATCGGGCTCAGCGGGAGCTTCGCACGGAAACCGTCGCTGGGACCGGTGAGGCGAGGTTCCCGGCGAGCTGCGACACGGCTGGCCCCATTGTAAAGAGTTAGCTGAGACATCACTGTAAGTCCTTCCAGGCGAAGGGGTTATCAAATTTCTCACTGTGAGAAATTTGATAAGTGCTTGCATTGGAAGCGGTTATAGAAACGCACCTTTCGGGATCGAGATTTTGGTTGCAAGGTGCTGAGCGCGAGGCCCTTCAGAATGAAGGAAGAATGCAGAATGCGGAATGCAGAATGCAGAATGGCAACTCTGCGATTAACCTCACCTTCACTTTTTCCGCCAAATTGCCCACCGTGGGTTAGGAACTGCGCGCTGCCTATGGTAGGATCGCGCTGGTATGGAAACCAAAGGCATACGCGGAGCCGAGATCCGACGACGGAAACCGGACAGCCGAAACTCAGAGACTCAGGAATGAGACTCGTGGAACTCGCCCCTCCTACTAAAAAGGCAAAGCCGGGCGCGGGTGACTCTTTATATCCGCAAATCATGCGAAATGCACGAAATGGTGAGGACGCGAAGCCGCCGGTTCGGAGCGAGCATCAACAGACCAAATCCGATCACCTCACCTCCAGCTAAAGGTAAATTAAGGCAAATTAAGGCAAATTAAGGTGAATGGGACGTTCAGCCGGAGGCAAAGGAGGCGGGCAGTCAGGAGGCTGCAGCGCAGGGCCAACGCCGGCGCTCCGCGCGAGCCAGCGGGGGGCGTAAGGGAAGGCAGAAGGAAGAATGCAGAAGGCAGAATGAAGGCGCTGCGCGCGGCCACTGTGGGCACTGGGCGTGGCCGCCGGGGAATGCGAAATAGGCGAAATGATGCAAAACGAACCAAGTCGATCGAGTGAATCGCATCAAATCCGACCAAATCAAACCAAATCCGACCAGAAAAAACGGTCCAGCCCGGATCGAGGCGCGGGCCGTTGGATGACAACTGGCGCGGACGAACCTCGATGTCGGCCGAGCGCGTTGGCTGCGCCGAAATGCTCAACGGATGAATGGGACATCCAAAGGCTTGAGCGATCGTAACACTTGTTTCATTTGTGACACGGATGAACGTGCATCGGGATTAGAGGAAAATCTTCGCTTATCTTCGCTTATTCTCGCTTATCTTCGCCTAATGGGAGAAAATTGTTTGAGGCCCGCCGAGTCCGCAGATTAAACCTTGTCAGGCAAACGGGCGCGCCGTAAAGAGAGGCTTCCATAAAAAGTGAGAATGCTCGAACACCCTAATGAAAACCCCAGGGAGGACCTTATGAAAAACCCTGCGCCGGCCAGCGCTCGCCGGAAACGTGTCCTGCGCCGCCTCGTCGCGAGCTTCGGGACGATCTTTACCCTGGCCGCCGCGCTCTCTGCGGCTCAGGCCAGCGCCGACAGGCTGGAGCCGGCGGATAAGGCCTGGCTCGAAGAGAATTACACCAAGTTCGAATACCCCATCCCAATGCGCGACGGGCTGAAGCTCCTCACCGCGGTCTATGCGCCCAAGGACACTTCCACGAATTACCCGTTCTGGCTCTCCCGCACCCCCTATGGCATCCGCCCGTACGGCGTCGATGCCTATCCCGATCCCCGCGACGCGCTGACGCATTTCGCGCGGGAGAAGTTCATTTTCGCCTTGCAAGACGTGCGCGGGCGCAACGGATCAGAAGGCGAATTCGTGCACATGCGTCCGATCCGGCCGGTCAAGGCCGGGCCGGCGGACACGGATGAAAGCACGGACGCCTGGGACACCATCGATTGGTTGGTCAAGCATGTGCCGAACAACAACGGCCGCGCCGGCCTGAGCGGCATCTCCTATCCCGGCTTTTACGCGGCGTGCGGCGCCATCGACGGCCACCCGGCGCTCAAAGCGGTCTCGCCGCAGGCGCCGATCGCCGACTGGTTTATCGGCGACGATTTCCATCACAACGGCGCGCTCTATTTGCCGCACGCCTTCAATTTCCTGGCGCATTTCGAGCAGAAACTCGAAAAGCCGACGCGCGAGGACCCGAAACGCTTCGATTACGAGACGCCCAACGGCTACGAGTTTTTCCTCAACATCGGTCCGCTCGCCAACGCCGACGCTCGCTTCTTCAAAGGGAAGATCCCGTTTTGGAACGAGCTGATGCAGCATGGCGCCTACGACGACTTCTGGAAGGCCCGCAATCTCCGGCCGCATCTGAAGAACGTCCACGCCGCGGTGCTCACGGTCGGGGGCTGGTTCGACGCCGAGGACTTGTTCGGCGCCCTGAACATCTATCGCGAGATTGAGCGGCAGAATCCGGGCATCTTCAACACGGTTGTGATGGGTCCCTGGGCGCACGGGCAATGGCATTCGGACGACGGACTGAAGCTCGGCCACATAAACTTTCGCGCCAAGACCGCCGACTATTTTCGGCAAAACATCGAGCTGCCGTTTTTCAAACACTTCCTCAAAGGCGGCACGAACCTCGATCTGCCCGAGGCGTTTGTCTTCGAAACCGGCGCCTGCCAGTGGCGCCGTTTTAACGCGTGGCCGCCCACGAACACCGTCGTCCAGTCCCTTTACTTCCGCGCCGATGGCCGGCTCTCGTTTGCCGCTCCGAGCGAGGACACCGGCGCGTTCGACGAATACGTGAGCGACCCCGCCAAGCCGGTGCCCTTCATCCCCAACGTGGCCATCAACATGACTCGCGAGCACATGCTCGACGATCAGCGCTTCGCGGCGACGCGGCCCGATGTGCTCGCCTATCAAACCGACCTGCTGGAGGAGGACCTGACGATTGCCGGCCCAATCACCGCGAGCCTGCGCGTCTCGACCACGGGCACCGATTCGGATTGGATCGTGAAGTTGATCGACGTCTATTCGGGCGATTATCCGAACCCCGACCCCAATCCTACCGGCATCCAAATGGGCGGTTATCAGCAACTGGTCCGCGGCGAGGCGATGCGCGGCAAATTCCGGAACAGCTATGAGAAGCCGGAGCCGTTCGCGGCGGGCCGGGTGGCCAAAGTCGAGTGGCTCATGCCGGACGCGTGCCACACTTTCTGGCGCGGCCATCGGATCATGGTGCAGGTGCAAAGTTCATGGTTTCCGCTGGTGGATCGCAATCCGCAGACCTTCACCGACATCTACCACGCCAAACCGGAGGACTTCCGGAAGGCGACGCAGCGACTCTATCGCACTGCGGCAACGCCGTCCGCGGTTCTGGTCAACGTGCTGCCGAAGGAGCGGTGAGCCGGGTCGATTCTGGGTCGCGCATCGGCGCGCGGGCGGAACCATGCCTCCCCGGCGAACAACGCGAAGTTGCAAAGGACCTCTGGCAGCCGCCTGTCGCCGCTCCGCGCTTGTGCCAGCCGCTTGGCTGGGCTTTACTTGGCGCCCGTGAAAAAACTCAACTGCCTCTCCATCTGCCTGGCCGCCGCGGGCGTTGCGCTCCCCTCCCGAACGCGGTCCGCCGCCGCCGAACCGCCCCCCAAAGCGCCGCGATTCTCGGTGGACCAGATGGACCGCTCGGTCGATCCCGGCACCGACTTCTACCGGTTCGCCGGCGGCACCTGGCTCAAAAATAATCCCGTGCCCGCCGACAAATCGCGTTGGACCAGCTTCGAGCAGTTGCAGGAGCGCAACTGGCATCTGATCCGTGAAATCCTCGAGGCCAGCGCGACCGACAAATCAGCGTCCGCGAATTCGTCCACGCGCAAGGTGGGCGACTTCTTTGCTTCGGCCATAAACACGAACCGGCTCGAACGGCTCGGTCTCAAACCGGTGCGCAAGGACTTCAAGCGCATCGCCGCGCTCAAATCCGCGGACGAACTGCTGCGCTTGCTGGCCGACTTTCAACAGCGCGGCGTGGGCGCGATGTTCGCGGCCGGAGTGTGGGAGGACGAGAAGAACAGCGCGATTTACGCCTTTCACCTTGGCCAGGGCGGACTCGGCTTGCCCGACCGGGATTACTATCTGACCGAAGGCTTCGCCAAACAGCGCGAGGCCTACGGCGCCCACATCGCGAAGATGCTGACTCTGGCCGGGGAAACCAAACCCGACGCGCAAGCGCAGGCGGCGAGGATTCTGGCGCTGGAAACCGCGTTCGCCCAGGCCAGCAAATCGCGGACCGATCTGCGCGATCCGGTGGCGAACTATCACAAGTTCGCGGTCGCCGAATTACCGGGCAAATACCCGTCGCTGGCGGTGAGAACGTTTCTGGGGGCGTCGGGTCTGGACAATCTGGCCGACCTCGTCGTGCAGCAGCCGGAGTTCTTCGCCGCGCTGGACAAGCTCGTGAAGGAACGCCCGCTCGATGATTGGAAAGTCTATCTGCGCTGGCACGTCCTGCGGAGCGCCGCGCCTTATTTGTCGGAGGCGGTGGAGAACGAGTCGTTCGCGTTCTACGGCACAACGCTGCGCGGCCAGCCGGCGCCGGAACCGCGCTGGCAGCGCGCGGCGAAGGCCATCGACGCCGGCATCGGCGAAGCGCTCGGCGAGCTTTATGTCGCCAAAAATTTCCCGCCCGCCGCACGCGCGCGCATGAACGAACTGGTGGGCGACTTGAAGGCCGTTTTCCGTGACCGCTTGCAAAAGCTCGATTGGATGACCGAGGCCACGCGCGCCAAGGCCCTCGCGAAATTCGACCGCTTCGGCCAGAAAATCGGCCATCCGGAAAAATTCCGCGATTATTCCGCCGTGGCGATTCGCCGCGACGATTTCCTCGGCAACGTCCAGCGCGCCGCGAGCTTTGAAGCCCGGCGCAAGCTCGGGCGCGTGGGCCGGCCGGTCGATAAGGCCGAGTGGGACATGACGCCGCAAACCGTCAACGCCTATTACAACGAGTTCAAAAACGAAATCGTTTTCCCGGCCGGCATCCTGCAGCCGCCTTTTTTCGACCTGGCGGCGGACGACGCGGTGAATTACGGGGCGATCGGCGTGGTGATCGGGCACGAAATCACCCACGGCTACGACGACCAGGGCCGGAAATACGACGCGGCGGGGAACCTCAACGATTGGTGGACGGAAGCGGACGCGAAAGCGTTCGAAGCGCGCGCGCAAAAACTCGTCGATCAATACAATGGTTACTAGGCCTTGCCCGGACTCAAAGTGAACGGCCGCCTCACCCTCGGCGAAAACATGGCCGACCTCGGCGGCGCCACTATTGGGTATGACGCCCTCGAACGCGCGCTGGCAAGAGACCCTGCCAAGCGGCGGAAGATCGACGGCTTCACGCCGGAGCAGCGGTTTTTCCTGTCGCTGGCGCAGCTCTGGCACACCAACTGGCGCGAAGCCGAGTTGCGCCGGCGCGTCACGGTTGACCCGCACTCCCCCGGCCAATTCCGCGCCATCGGCCCGCACGTGAACCTGCAGGAATTTTACGACGCGTTCGCCATCAACGAAGCCGCCCCGATGTGGCGGCCGCCGGAGTTGCGGGCGAAAATCTGGTGACGCCGCTCCCGGCGGATGGACCGAAAGTGGGCGCGCGCCCTTTGGGGGCTTCGACGTAGCTGAGGTTCGCAATCTCGTAATCGTGGCTTTCAGCCCTGTCTGGTGAAGGGCTGAAGGCCCAGGGTGTGATTAAAATGAGGGTGCGCAGAGCGAGTCTGCCGGCTAAAGCCGGCGTTCCATTGCGGCCGGAACGCCGGCTTTAGCCGGCAGACTCGCACCCACTTCCAATCACACCCGAAGGCCCGTGATAGGTAAGCCGCGGGTTGACGCGCAGCGGAGGCCCAGGAAAAGGAGCGAGGTGGAGCTAGCTCTGAGCAAATTCGGCTGCGTGTTGAAACTGCAAATGCCGGGTAAGTTTTGCCCGCATTCGACTTGGGCAGCGGAAATGGCGTGGCACTTTTGCTGCTCTCACATCGGCCGTGATTGCGCTCTTTTCGTGGGGTGAGAAACCATTTATGAAAACTTGGCCGCCGGCGTTCATCCTCCGCGTCTCCGATGCGCGTGCTTTGTCAGGGTTCCTTCGCTGCGCGAAAGAGCGACTCGTCCTGGCGATAGCAATGCTCACAACGTTCCAACTTCACGGACAGGGAACGGTCAACTTCTCGAACTTCTTTCTGAGCGCGCCGGTGTATAACTCCGCAACCTGTTTAGATGCCATTGCGGGGACCACGTTCAGCGTGGCCTTGTACTTTGCGCCGTTTGATCCGCTCAACCCCATCCCCCCAGACCCCGCGACGTTGACGCAAGTGGGCGCCTCGGCCTCTCTGGTTGCCGCTGGACTCTATAACGACGGCATCCGCACTGCGTCCAACATCACCCCGCCAGGCTCGTTCGGCTGGTTCCAGGTCAAAGCGTGGGAGACGGCCTTCGGCACCACCTACGAGCAAGCGCAGGCCAACTCCGCCGCGCTGATTGGCGTAAGCAACATCATCCTGGTCCTGACCGGTGATCCGGGCCCCCCCCCTGTCGGCATTCCGGGAATTTTGACCGGAATCTCTGGAATCACGCTCTCAGCCGTTGGCACGCCCCCGTGTGTCCCCGAGGCGTCGCCGGTCGCGCTCGGCTTCCTGGGAGCGGCCCTTCTGTCTCTCTTGCGGGCCAAAAATCGGGGCCACTAGCCTGGGCGCCACTGATCGCTCAGATGCTCGGCTCCAGCCTCATCAGGACAAATCATCAGAAGCGCAGCGCCTGAGGGCTTTTAGCGAAACCTCAGCTTGGCTGGGCCGCGTGCGCCAAGCAGCTCCCGGTATTTTTCGTCCTCGTGCCGCTTGCGCTCCGCTGCGTATCCTTCCAAAATGATGCCGCTTCGAAGACTGCTGCTGGCCGCCTGCCTGGGCAGTCTGGCTCTGTCCGGGTGCAAGCCGGCAGCGGCCAAAAAAGAAACCGCGGCGCCATCGCCCGGCGAAACGCCTTTGGCGTCCGCGCCATTTTCAACCGGCAGTCAGGCGGCGCAGGTCTATTGCCAAACCTGTCATTTGGTGCCAAAGCCGGAAATGTTGGATAGGCGCACGTGGCGCGAGGAGGCACTGCCCAAGATGGCCTGCTTCAACGGCCTGACGGCGCCGACCCGCGAAGCCTTCGAGGACCTCGACATCCTGCAGGCGGCGGGTTTCTTCCCCAAGGCGCCGTTGATTCCGGCAAAAGCCTGGGACGCCATTGTGGATTACTATGTCTCATCCGCTCCGGAAAAACTCATTTCGCCGCAGGACCAAAGCAAGATTCAGATCGGCCTGAAACAATTCACCGTCCATCCCGCCCGATTTGGCCGGAAACCGGCGCTAACCACCATGGTCCGGATCGATCCCGCCCGGCGCCTGATCGAGATGGGCGACGCCACCTCGCAGGCCGTGGATTTCCTCGACGCCACCGGCGAGCTGGTTTCGACCGTGCGGCTGGGCAACATCCCGGTGCGCGTGACCGAGACGGACCGCGGTTTTTATTTTGCCGCCATTGGCAACTTCTTCCCCCGCGAAGAACCGCACGGCCAGTTGCTCCTGCTGGAGAAAACCCTCGAAGGGTTGCGCCGCAAAGTCATCCTCAGTGATTTGCCGCGCACGACCGACGTCCAATTCGCCGATTTCAACGGGGATGGCCGGATGGACTTCGCGCTCTGCGTGTTTGGAAATTTCATCGGGCGATTCTCCTGGTTCGAGAACCTCGGCGACGACCAGTACACCGAACATGTCCTGTTCGACAAACCGGGCGCGCTCAACTCCGTGGTCTATGACTTCAACCAGGATGGCCATCCCGATCTGGCCGTGCTGGTCGCCCAAGCCACTGAATCGATGTTCATTTTCATCAATGACGGCAAAGGCAACTTCACCAAACATCTCATCTTCCAAAAGCAGCCCAGCTGGGGCCACTCCTGGTTCGAGCTGGCGGACTTCGACGGCGACGGACGGATGGATCTGCTGGTCACCAACGGCGACAACGCCGACTTCACCACCGCCCCCACCAAGCCGTACCACGGCATCCGGCTTTATCTCAACAAGGGGAACTTGCAATTCGAGGAGGCCTGGTTCTTCCATCTCAACGGCGCCTACAAGGCGGTGGCGCGCGATTTCGATCACGACGGCGACCTCGACATCGCCGCTATCTCCTTTTTCCCCGACTACGAGAACTCGCCCCGGGAAAGCTTTCTTTATCTGGAGAATCAAGGGGGAATGAACTTCACCGCCTCCACCTTTGCCGAATGTATCAGCGGCCGATGGCTGACGATGGATGCCGGCGATCTGGAGGGCGATGGCGCTGAGGACATCGTGCTCGGTTCGCTGACCAAGATGCCGACGATCGTGCCCGACGCCCTCAAGAACAGTTGGCTGGAAAAAGGGCCGTCGGTGATGATCCTCAAAAACAATCTGCACAAAGCTGGCGGCCACCACGCCGAGAGGTGACCTGCCGCTGCCGGCGGTTCACACGGGAAGCGGGCCCGCTCGCTTACTCGGCGAACTCCATGCCGGCCAGTTTCTTTAGCTCCTCCCGAAGCTTTTGCAGCGCCTCGAGCTGAATTTGCCGGATGCGTTCCCGCGTGACGCCGAATCGCTCGCCTACCTCCTCGAGTGTCTTCTCCGCGCCACCGTCCAGGCCGAAGCGCTGGCGCAAAATGCTCTGCTCGCGCGGGCTGAGCTTCGCCACGATGCGCCGAACGAGTGCCTGGTCGGTTTTGTGCTCGAGCTGGTCGTAAGGGGTCGCGGCTTTTTCATCCGCCACCACGTCGGCAACGCGGTTGTTCTCGTCGTCACTATTCAGCGGCGTGTCGAGCGACGTGGAGCTGATCGCCGCGCTGGCGCGCCAGTGTCGCACGTGCTTGACGTCGGTCGCCAGGTCTTCGGCCAGTTCCGCGTCGGAAGGCTCGCGGCCGAGCAGACTTCTCAGCCGGGCGCTCGCGTGGCCCAGACGGGAGATGTGCTGCAGGATCGGGATCGGCAGGCGGATCTCGCGCGACTGGTTGGAAAGGACTCGCCGGATGGCTTGCTTGATCCACTGGGCGCCGTAGGTGGAAAACTTCGCGCCTTTGCCCGGATCGAACCGGTCCACCGCCTTCATGAGGCCGATGTTGCCTTCGTTAATGAGGTCCAGCAGCGGCATGCCGAGGTGGTCGTAATCCCGCGCGATTTTCACCACCAGGCGGAGGTTCGCTTTGATCATTTGTTCCCGCGCGGTCTTGTCGCCGCGTTGAATCCGTTTGGCCAGCGCGATTTCCTCCCGCGGGGTCAACAGAGGTGTCTGCCCAATCTCGCGAAGATAGAGCCGGTAAGCGTCCTTCGGCTCTTCGCTGGCGACGGGGGTTAGCGGAAACCGCTCCGCGCCGGCCGGAATGGGCCGCGGCGGGGATTTTTGGTTGGCCGGAAATTTGGCCGGCAGCTCACGGCGTGCTGACTGCGCTCGGCGTGGAGCCAGGCGGTAGCCTCGGCCCGACTTCGGCAGGCGCACCGCGCGAATACGGGTAGTTGGCGGGAGAGGGCCCGGTTCGAGGGATCGTTTGGTCTTCATACGTTGGTTCCGGTTAGAGATTAGATCGGATAACTGACCAGTCAACTAGTTCCAAAGCAACTTTCATCATTTTCATACGCTTCCTGCGGAAAGCGCCTTAAACGGCCCCCGCCGCCGCCGCCGCGCCGATCAGGCGCCGGACCGCCGGCGCCAACTTGCGCAGCACGTGAACGTCGTTCTTTACTTTGGCCTGCAGCAGCAGTCCCATCGCGGCCGCGTAAACGGTCTGCGCGGTCGCGCCCGGATCGTCGATGTCCACCAGCCTTTGCCGTTTCGCGTCGGTGAGCGCGGATTCAAGATACCGGCAGCCACGATCGATGACCCGTTCGGCCTGGCGCCGGATCTTTTCCTCTTGGGTGCTCAACTCGGCGCCCGCCGCGGCATAAGGGCAGCCCAGCACCCGGCCGCACTTGCGGGACTGTTGCTTTTGCCCCTCGTAGATGTGCTGGCACCATTGCTCCAAGCGCTCCAGCGGCGGCACCTGCGGGGAGAAGATGCGGTCGTAAATCGGCCGCTTCTGCTGCCAGAACGCTTCGTACGCGGCCACCGCCAGGTCGGCCTTCGACGGAAAGTAGTAATAAAAACTGCCTTTATTGATCCGGGCGCGAGCGCAGATCTGGTCCACGCTCACCGCGCCGTAGCTGTTGTTCCAGATCAGGTCGAACGCCACGGCCAGCAGCTTTGCTTTGGCGGCGCCGGTTCTTCCCGTTTCGGTTTGCATCACTTCAAACTATTTTTCATCTGCTGTCGTACCGGTCGCCCAAGTACACTGACTAGTCAACTAATTTTTGAAAGCAGCAGGCGACTCAAGCACGGCTTCTGGCAAGCCACCTTCACGGTTGTTTCACGACCCGATAAAAGCGCTGGGCCGGTGTCGGCGGTATGACCTCGATATATTCGACGGCGCCATTGGTGTTGACCAAGGTGGTCGCAGTGGTCCAGTCGATTGAATCGGTCGAAGTCTGAATGGCGTAGAACCGACCCGCCTCGCCCAGCAGCCGGAATTGAAGCTGGCCGTCGGGGGACAGCGTCACGGAATCCAACCGGGTGACGGCCACCGGCTCTGGGACATATTTGATGGTCGCATAGTTGAGGCTGCCGCCGCCGTACGACGAACCGACAACGCAGACCTCGCCGGCGCCGCGTAGTTGCAGGGCATACGCGTGATCGTCGCCATGGTCTGGTCCATCGTAGCGGCCCGCCCAGAGCTGGTTCCCTTGGCGGTCATACTTGACCGTCGCGTAGTCAGAACCGGTGCTGGGGCCAGCCGAAGCTCCCGTGACGTACACGTTGCCCGCGCTGTCCACGGCGAGGGCGGTGGCGGAATCGTCTCCTTCCCCGGGGCCGTGGTAGCGGGCCACCCAGAGCTGGTTCCCCTCGGCGTCATACTTGATCGTCGCATAGTCAGAACCGGCGCCTGGGCCAAGCGAAGCCCCCGTGACATACACGTTTCCCGCCAGGTCCACCACGAGGGCATTGGCCGAATCGTCTCCGTTGCCAGGACCATTGTAGCGGGCCACCCAGAGCTGGTTCCCCCGGCCGTCATACTTCACGGTCGCATAATCGTAGCCGCTGCCGGCGCCCACAGAACGACCGGCGACATACACATTGCCACCGTTATCCAGCGCGAGTGCGGTGGCAAAATCGGAGTCGCTGCCTGGACCGTCATAGCGCGCCACCCAAAGCTGGTTGCCCGTGGGATCATACTTGATCGTTGCGTAATCGTAGCCCGCCCCGGAACCAGCCGAATACCCCGTGACGTACACATTGCCGACGCCGTCCACCACCAGCGCGCTCGCCGAGTCCACGGCGCCGCCAGGGCCGTCGTAACGAGCCGCCCAGATCAGCTTCCCCTGCGCGTCATACTTGATCGTCGCATAGTCAGGACCGCTGCCTAATCCGCCCGATTGTCCGGTTACGTAAACATTGCCCGCCACATCCACCGCCAGCGCGCTGGCAAAATCAAACCCGCCGCTGATGCCATCGTAACGGGCCACCCAGAGTTGGTCGCCGGCAGGGCCGTATTTCACGGTCGCGTAGTCCGGGTTGCCGCCGGGGCCGATCGAATAGCCGGTCACATAGACGTTGCCTGCCGTGTCCACCGCCAGCGCCGCGGCTGAATCGTCCCCATTGATCCCATCGTAGCGGGCCACCCAGAGTTGATTGCCCTGGCTGTCATACTTTATGGTGGCGTAGTCGAAATTGCCCCCGACACCGAACGAAGTGCCCGTGACGTACACATTGCCCGCGCGGTCCACCACGGCGGCGCTGGCAGTGTCGCTACGGCTCGCGGGACCGTCGTAGCGGGCCACCCAGGCTCTTCGCGCCTGGGAACAAACCGCGACGTGTGCGACCGCGCTGGGAGTCAGACTGAGAAAGTCACTGACCAGCACCCGATAGTCACCCGCATTGACCACTTGAGCATTGCTCAATTCCAGACGGGCGGCGGTCGCGCCGGGGATATCGAAGCCATTGAACTGCCATTGGAAATTCAACAACTGACCCGCAGGAGTGGAAACGTTCAACGTGATGTCGTCACCGACGGCGACGGTTTCTGAAGCCGGCTGGGTGATTAGGAGCAGCGCCTGGCTGGCGTTTAGACTGTTTATGAAGCCATCGGGGCGGGCCAGCGAGGCCTGTGGCACGCTCGAAACACTCGACGACAACAGCAGCGCCAGCGAGAACCGACCCCAAACAAGCGATTTGTTTCTCTGAGCCATACGTCGAATACCCCAGCCCGCGTTATCGAAGGCAAACTTCCGGATGCTGGATTCGACTACATGGGCGAAGCATCCATAATACAGCGCACCTTTCCAAAGAATGCAACCGTTTTTCCCGAAAATCATGATCTCAGCGCGGTTTGCTGCAATTCGCGCCGCCGGATTGCGAAGTAAAACGCAGCGCCGCCCGCCGCCCGTGCAAGGGGGGGCTCTTCGGCATCCCCCGAACGAAGCGCTCCTGGCCTGCCCGAGTGCCGCCGTTCGGCGGCCAACAGCCTGGCACGACCTCCGCACGGTTGGTTGGTCACGGCTTGACGGGAGAAGCGGCCGAACTATCATGGTTCGCGGCGCCGAAATGGCGAAGGCGGGTGGGCGAGAAAGTCGGCACGATTCGGGTGTTCGTTTTTGATGGCATGGACGCGCAGCAGCTACTAACTTGCAGGCACCGGCCGGGGAGCTGAGTATGCCCGCCCACATCCTGATCATTGAAGACAACCCGGCGAATCTGGATCTGATGAGTTGCCTGCTGAGAGCTTTTGGCCACACGCTGCTGACCGCTGCCGACGGCGAAGCGGGCCTGGAATCAGCGCGCCGCGAGCGGCCCGATCTGATTATTTGCGATGTTCAGTCGCCGGGAACTGATGGTTACGGAGTCGCACGGCAGCTCAAAAGTGAGGCCGCTTTAAGGGCGATCCCGTTGGTCGCCGTAAACGCCCCGGCCATGGTGGGTGAGCGTGAGAAGTTCCTCACGGCAGGGTTTGATGGTTATCTGGCCAAGCCGATCGCTCCCGAAAACTTTGTCCAGCAGGTGGAGGCCTTCCTTGCGCCGGGCTTGCGTTCCGCTGGCGTGCCGCCCGCATCCCTCTCCCCCTCAGTGAATCCCGCGCCCGAAGCAACCGGTTATACGATCCTGGTGGCGGACAATCTGGCGGTCAATCGGGAACTCGCCAAGGGCATCTTGGAGAAAGCTGGCTATCAAGTGCTGACGGCGGAGGGAGCCAGAGAGGCACTGGTACTGGCGCAGACCGAACTGCCCGACCTGATTCTATCCGACGTGTCCGTGGCCGTAGGCGATGGCTACGAGCTTATCAAGGCAGTCAAGGCCGATCGCGCTTTGCTTGGCATCCCGTTCATTTTAATTACCTCAACCGTGGTCAATGAGACCGCCCGCGGGATAGGTTTCGGCCTGGGCGCGGTCCGATATTTGTTCCGACCGATCGAGCCGGAAGTGTTGCTTCATGAAATTAGCGCCTGTCTGGAGGAAAGGGGGCGGACCTGATGGCTACCATCCTGATAGTCGATGACAAGCCGGCGGAGCGCAAGTTCCTGGCCACTTTCCTCGAGCACGCTGGTCACCGGCTGTTGGAGGCGCCCGGGGGCGCGGAGGGTTTGGCGGTCGTGCGGGCGGAGCGACCCGACTTGGTCATTACCGACATTCGGATGCCGACAATGGACGGCTACGAGTTCGTCCGCCAGCTCCGCGCCGACGCGGCCATCGCGCGGACTCCGGTGATCTTCTGCGCGGCGGGCTACGACCGGCCGGAGGCGCGCGCTTTGGCTCGAGCCGAGGGGGTCGCTCACATTATCAGCCACCCGGCCGAATCCGAGGAACTCTTACGCACGGTGCGCGCCGCCCTGAATTCACCCACCGCCTTCTCCCCGACCGCCGCGGCGGAAAAGGAGTTTGACCGGACGCACTTGCAACAGCTCACCGATAAGCTGTCCGAGAAAGTCGCCGAACTGGAGGTGGCGAACGAAGCCTTGCGAAGCGAGAATAAAGAGCGCCGCCAGGCGGAGCAGGCGTTGCGGGAGAGCGAAGAGCGGTTCTCGGCCTTCATCAACAGCAGCGCCGTGGTGGCCTGGATGAAGGATGATAGCTTCCACTACGCTTACGTGAACCGGCCGTTCGAGCGCTTCCACCAAATCACGCTGGCGGAAATCAAGGGGAAGAGCGATTTTGAGTTGCGGCCGCGAGCCACGGCCGAGGAGCAGCGCGGGAACGACACGAAGGTGCTCGGCGGCTGGAAGAATCTGGAAACCTACGAGACCGTGCCAGCGCCCGATGGCCAGCCGCACCTGTGGTGGGTATTCAAGTTCCCTTTGAAGGACAGCTCGGGCCGGCGGTTCGTCGGCGGAATGGCCATCGACGTGACCGACCGCAAACGGGCCGAGGAAATCGTTCACCGGACCGAAGAGCGGTTCTTCAAAATCTTTCGTTCTAGCCCGGCGGCGATCGGCATCAGCACCCTGAACAACGGCCGGCTCATCGACGCGAACGAACGATACCTCGAGTTCTTTGGCTATCGCCGGGAAGAATTGGTCGGCCGAACGGCCGCCGAACTCAACCTGTGGGTTGACTCGCGGGAACTTTACCGCGTCATCACCCAACTCCTCGCGGAAAAGTCGGTGCAGAATGTCGAGGCCCGATTTCGCCGCAAATCGGGAGAAATTCGCCACGCCCTGCTGTCGATGGATGTCCTCCAGCCCCAGGAGGAACCTTTGTGCATCGCTACGCTCGTGGACGTGACCGAGCGGCAACGGGCACGGGAGAAATTGCGCGAGAGCGAGGAGCGGTTTCGCCAGTTGGCGGAAAACATCGGCGAGGTCTTCTGGATCCACGATCCCCAGAATACCGAGATGCTCTACGTCAGCCCTGCCTATGAGCGAATTTGGGGGCGCTCTTGCGCCAGCCTTTATGCGTCGCCCCGATCCTGGGCCGACGCGATCCACCCGGAAGACCGCGACCGGATCCTGACAGCCGAGGCGGACCCGCGCACCCGGGAGAGGCACGACTTTATCTATCGGATTGTGCGGCCGGACGGCGCGATCCGTTGGATCCGCGACCGCGCCTTTCCCGTGCAGAACGAGGCCGGCGAGGTTTTCCGTTTGGCGGGGCTGGCCGAGGACATCACCGAACACAAGCTGGCGGAAGAATCGTTGCACCAGCTTTCGATTCGCCTGCTCCAGGCGCAAGACGAGGAGCGGCAGCGGATTGCTTGCGAGTTGCACGATTCAACCGCCCAGAAGTTGGCCGCGCTGAAGATGAACCTGGGCCGGCTGGAGGAGCAGATGCCTGGCCTGTCTGGGGCGATGAAGAAGGTTCTCGGAGACAGTTTCGATATCGCGGAGGCTTGCTCGCAGGAAATCCGAACCATTTCCTACTTGCTGCACCCGCCGCTGCTGGACGAACTTGGTCTGGCCGTCGCGCTGCGCGCCTACGCCACCGGTTTTTCCAAGCGCAGCGGCATTCAGGTGACACTGAAGTTGCCACGGAAGAAGGAACGGCTGCCGCCCGAAACCGAGCTAACGCTCTTCCGGGTCGTCCAGGAAAGCCTCGGCAACATCCACCGCCACTCGGGCAGCAAGACCGCCTCGATCCGGCTGGCCCGCGCGGCAAGCCGCGCGTTACTGGAAGTCCGGGACCGCGGCCGTGGCTTCCCGCCCGCCGAACTCGAAGCTGTAAAAAAGGGGAAGGCCTTGCAGGGTGTCGGCATCGCAGGGATGCAACAGCGTTTGCGCCAGATCGGAGGCCAGCTGGAGATCAGATCCGGCAAGGGTGGCACCACCGTGCGCGCCATTGTGCCGACGGGGGGAAGCCAACAATGAAAACCCTGCGCATTTTGATCGCGGACGACCACGACATCGTCCGGGAAGGTTTGCGCGCCTTGCTTTCGGCGCAATCGGGCTGGGAAATCTGCGGTGAGGCCGTCAACGGCCGTGAGGCGGTCGCCAAAGCCAGGGAGCTCGGTCCGGACGTTGCCATCCTCGATTTCAGCATGCCGGAGCTGAACGGACTCGACGCGGCGCGGCAGATTCGCAAAACCCTGCCCCGCACCGAAGTCCTGATCTTGACCATGCACGACCTCGAGGAATTGGTGCGGGAAATCTTCGCGGCGGGCGCCCGCAGTTACATCTTGAAGAGTGATGCCAAGCGTCATCTGGTCGAAGCGGTCAAAGCCCTCGCCCAACACCAGCCGTACTTCACTTCCACGATTGCCGCGCGGGTTCTGAGCGGTTCGCTCGCCCTCGGAGCCAAGTCCATGAGGACCAAGCGGCCGTGCGATCAGTTGACACCGCGCGAACATGAAATCGTGCAGCTCATCGTGGAGGGGAAGAGCAACAAGGAAATCGCGGCCCTCCTGGGCCGGAGTGTGAAGACCGTGGACGCGCACCGGGCGAACATCATGCTGAAGCTGCGCCTGCGATCCGTCACCGAACTGGTCCGCTACGCCATCCGTAACAAGATCGTGGAGGCCTGACTCCATTATCCCCCACGCCGACAGGGCCGTTTGCCTCGGCGGGGGAGCCTCGCGGTCTTGGCGCGGGCGCGCCGCGCGGACCCGCACGCTCGCTTCAACTAGGGTGTTTTCCCTAGTGAGTTCTCTCCTGCCAGACTAGGAGGCCGTACCAATTGTTGTTCGGCGGGAGTTCGGCAGGCTTTGGGTGCCTTTAATGGTGGAGAACTTGCTAGTGAAATCGGAAAAAGATAGCGAGCCGCCGTGCCGCCGAATGAAACCGAAGGCTCGTGGAGGACAATCCAGCCGTTGTTCGACGGCGAAGGGCCTTTGCGGACCCAAGGCGCGCGGCGGCTTCGCAGCGACATCCGGCGCCTGCCTCGGCCAATGGCTGGCCGGTTCGCCGCGGGTCCGAACGAAACCTAACCAACGCGGAGGAGATCCCAGCATGAACATCTTAGTGATTACACAGGAATCGGGGAACCACGAACTGGCGGATCTCGTCCTCCAAATCCCCGGCCATCATGTTTCGGTCGCGTCATCGGCGGAGCAAGCCATTGGCTTCATTCAAAGCTCTCATCCCGGCCTGATCCTCTTGGACCTCAGATTGCCCAGGCGGGCGGGCTTGCGTCTGGTCCGCCGATTGAGCCAAAACCCGCGGAGCCGGGACATCCCCGCGCTGGTGGTGAGCGGTTCTCCGGCGTTCCTCGACTCGGAGGATTTTCTGAGCGCCGGCTACGAAGCCTGTTTTCTCGCGCCGTTCCAAAGCCGGACGCTCACCGAACAACTCATGCAGTCCGTCGCCAAGGCGGAACCGCCCAGACGCAGTGAAATGACCTTCGCCACGGCTAGCAATCACGTGAATCAATCCCATGAACGTCCTCATTGCCGATGACAACAAATTGAACCGCAAGCTGCTCAGCGCGATGCTGGAAGCCGAAGGGGACCATTCACTGGAAGCGGCCGACGGCCAGGAGGCACTCGACATTCTGGAACGCGAGCCGGTCGATGCCATCATTTCGGATGTCCTGATGTCCCGGATGGACGGGTACCGCTTTTGTTATGAAGTGCGGAGCAGCGAACGGTTCCACCAGCTTCCGTTCATCATTTATACGAATGTCTACACCGCGCCGGCCGACGAAAAAGTCGCGCTGGAGCTTGGGGCGGATGCGTTACTGAAGAAGTCCGCGCCGGCGGCCGAGATCGCCGGCCTCTTGCGCCAATTAACCATGCCGGGCCGGGCCGGCCGGCGACAACGCATCCAGCCGGAGCAGGCCGTGGGCTTGATGAAAGCCCACAATCAGCAGGTGGTCGCCAAGCTGGCCGAGCGAAACGCTGAACTGCTCGCCCAGACCGCGGCGTTGCGCGCGAGTGAAAATCACCTGCGCGCCATTATCGAAGCGGAGCCGGAATGCGTGAAGGTCGTGGGGCCGGACGGCCGGCTGCTGGAATTGAACCCGGCGGGCCTGAAGATACTCGAGGCCGATTCGCTGGCGCAGGCGCAACAGCGGCCGTTCCTGGAATACGCGGCGCCGGAATTCCGCCCGGCCCTGGCGGACTTGCACCAACGGGTCCTGCAAGGCGAGCAGGGCACTCTGGAGTTTGAAATCATCGGGCTTCACGGGACGCTTCGCCGGGTGGAGGCCCACGCGGTGCCGCTGCGGGACGCGGCGGGCGAAATCCAGGCCATACTGGCCGTCACTCACGACATTACCGAACTGAAGCGTTCCGAAGGGCAACTGCGCCGGGTGAAGGAAAAATTGGAGCAAACGAACAAGGATTTGCGCCGGAAAAATCAGGAAATCCAGAACTTTTACCACACCCTCTCCCACGAATTGAAAACCCCGCTCACCTCCGCCCGCGAATTCGTTGCCATCGTGATGGATGGCTTGGCCGGGCCGCTCACCGAAACGCAATCGGAGTATCTCGGCATCGCGAAGGAGAGCTGCAATCAGATGCGCGTCTGCCTCAATGATTTGTTGGACGCGACACGGTTGGAAACCGGCAAATTTGCCATCCGATTGAGACCCGCTTCGCTGGCCGGTCTGGTCCAGAACGTGGTCACGATGATGACTCCGGTGGCGACGGCCAAGGAGATCAGCTTGCGCCAGGAGATTCAATCCGGCCTGCCGGAAGTACCCATCGACGCGGGTCGCATCACGCAGGTGATCAGCAATCTGGTGAACAACGCCCTGAAGTTCACCTCCCAGGGCGGGCGCATCACGGTCAAACTCAGCGCGACGACGACGCCTTCGGAGTGTTTGATGATATCCGTCCGCGACACCGGGCGCGGGATCGAGCCAGACCAAATTGAGCTGATCTTCGATCGGCTCTACCAAGTGAAGCTGGGCGATGCGGCCACTGGCCGGGGATTGGGCTTGGGATTGTATCTCTGCCGCGAGTTGGTGGCCCTGCATGGCGGCACGATCTGGGCCGAAAGCGAACCCGGCAAAGGAAGCACCTTTTCGTTCGTGATCCCAAAAGCCCAGCGGGTAATCGGCCTGGACCTGCTGATCATTGATGACGATCCGGCCTTGGGTGAGTTGCTGCGCGGCTTGCTGGAATACGACGACCTCAAAGTGCGGGTCGCCAAAGGAGGAACCGAGGCCCTGGACATGATGCGACAGCAAGTGCCGGACGTGGTGCTGCTCGATTTGGCCATGCCGGGCATGGATGGCCCCGAAACCTTCAAGGAGATCAGACGAGATTGGGGCGCCATTCCCGTGATCGTCTATACCGGTTATCCGGATAGCGATTTGATGAATCGAGCCTTGGAGTCCTCCCCCTTCACGCTGTTGTCCAAACCCTGTTCGCTGGCGCAACTGGCGGAAACGGTTCGGCGAGTCAAGTCCCAGCATGACACCTCGAGCTTCAAACGCGACCGAACCGGTTCTCTGCCCAACCCGGAGCAGCGCGCCGAGCCTCCCGTGTGGCGGGGAGGAGGCGTTGACCTCACCGATCACCTGATTGAAACGTGAAAACAATACTGATTGCCGAGGATGACAAGAAAATAGCCGCCGCCCTGACCATTCGCCTGAAGGCGGCCGGGTATAGAGTGGTGGTTACCCGCGACGGTTACGATGCGCTCAAAGCCGCCGCCGCGGAGCGGCCGGACGTGATTGTCACCGATATTTGGATGCCGGTGGGAACCGGACTTTGTTTTGCCGAACAGCTTCAGGAGGTGGGCCTGCAGATACCGGTCATTTTCATCACGGCCAGCCACAATGACATCCTGGTGCAAAAGGCCCGGCAGCTCAAGGCATTCGCTTGCTTCAGGAAACCTTATGATTCGGACCAATTGTTGTCGGCGATTGCGCTGGCCACCGAGAATCATCCGAGCCTGCTTGCACCCGCGCACTCGGAGCGACCACCGCTGGAAAATAGGCCCAACCCATGAAAAAGATTCTGATCGTGGAGGATAACCTCAAAATCGCCGCGGCCTTGTCGGTGCGGCTGAAGCACGCCGGCTACGACGTCCTGACCGCTGCCGATGGTCTTCAGGGACTGAAAGTCGCGGTGGCTGCCAAGCCCGACTTGATTGTCAGCGACATATGAACCAATAATCACATGAAAACCGTACTCATCGTCGAAGACGACCAGCGAATCGCCATGGCCCTGGATATCCGCATGAAAGCCAAAGGTTATGCCACCATCGTCACCCACGACGCCATCGTGGGCACCAGCCAGGCCGTTCGCCACAAGCCGGACCTGATCATTTTGGACATCTCCATGCCAGGCGGCAACGGCCTGGCCATGGCCGCCAGGTTCCACAAACTGCCGGAGACCAAGAATGTGCCGATCATCTTCGCCACGGCCAGCAAGGACCCCCAACTTCTCTCCCGAATCGTGGATTTGGAAGCGGTCGCTTTGTTCGAAAAGCCCTTTGACGCCGATGAACTGGCCAACTGTGTTGAGAAGACCCTCAACGGAAAAGAAAAACTCGCCTCGCTGGCCACGACCAGAAGCTAAAGCGGGCAGCAACGCGACCGGCGCTGGAGCAAAATACTTATGCTCCAGGAGAACGGTCAAAAGCCTGCAAGCCCTGATGCAGCGGCGCTCCTTTTCCGCAAACAGTCGGCCCCGGATAAATAGCTGGCCGGCGAGTGAGACGGCACTGGCCTGCGTCTCGAGAAATTGAATGGACCCGCTTGGGCAGAGTTAAAATGAAACCCGCGCCGAGAAAGGTGCTGCTCGTGGATGATCACGCCATCAATCGCAGATTGCTGCGCCTGATCCTTGAAGGCGAGGGCTTCAGAACCCTGGAAGCCTCTGACCGCTTGGAAGCGCTGGGGATTTTGGAGCGCCAGCCGGTCGATGCCATCCTTGCTGACGTTTTGATGCCGCAGATGGACGGCTACCGTCTCTGTGATGAAGTCCGCCGAAATGATAGGCTCAAGCAGATTCCATGTATCGTTTACAGCAGTGGCTGCCCGTCGCCTGCGGACGCGCAACTCGCGCTCGACTTCGGGGCCATCATTCATGCCCTGCGAGGCGTGCTGGTTCACAACCGGCCTCGCCAGGCAAAAGGCCTGCCGGCAGCTGGAAAATCGGCCGCTGTGAAAGACTACACCGAGGTCCTGATCACGGAGCTGGAGGAAAGGAACCGGGTGTTGCTGCTTGGCCAGGAAGCTACCGAGCGCACCGGCCATGAACTCCTGAGGCAGACCAGAGAACTCGGAGAGGTCAAACAACGACTCCAGGATGCCAACGAAGAGTTGGAAATGCGGGTCCGCCAGCGCACCGCCGAATTGGACGCGATCAACCAGGAATTGGAATCCTTTTCTGCTTCCGTGTCGCACGATCTGCGCGCCCCGCTGCGCCAGCTCATTGGGTTCGCGCAGATGGTGGAGGAAGACGCACCCGCCGGGCTTGATGAAAAGAGCCGGGGACATTTGGCGACGATCACGGCGTCGGGGAGACGGATGGAACATTTGATCGAGGACCTGTTGGTCTTCTCACACGCGGCCAGGGCGGATCTACGCAGTACCACGGTCAGCCTGGCGGAGTTGGTCCGACAAGCGCTCGTGGATTTGAGCGCGGAAACCGCGGGTCGGAAGATCGTTTGGAAAATCGCCCCCCTGCCCGAGGTGTACGCGGACCGTTCATTGCTGCGCCAGGTCGTGCTCAACCTCGTTTCCAATGCCGTGAAGTACACCCGCAACCGCGCGCCGGCCGAGATCGAGATTGTGTGCGCCGCCCAGACGAAGGAGATGGTGTTCTCCATTCGAGACAACGGGGCCGGGTTCGACATGAAGTACGCCGACAAGTTGTTCGGCGTCTTCCAGCGCCTGCACAGGGCTGATGAATTCGAAGGCACGGGCATCGGGCTGGCCAATGTTCGGCGCATCATTCACCGCCACGGCGGCCGGACCTGGGCGGAAGGCGCCGTCGATCGCGGGGCGACTTTTTACTTTTCACTCCCGCGCGCCCCGACCGGATAACTCCATGCCTGCCTCGAAACTGATCTTATTGGCGGAGGACGACCCCAATGACGCCGAACTCATCCTGTACGCTCTGGCGGATCATCCCGTCAGCAACGAAGTCGTGGTGGCGAACAACGGCGTCGAAGCCCTGGATTACCTGTTTCGCCAGCGAGCCTTCCAGCATCGCGCCGAGGTGGATCCCGCGCTGGTGCTGCTGGACTTGAAGATGCCTAAGGTCAATGGCCTGGAGGTGCTGCAAATGATCAAGGCGGATGAACGATTGAAGCTAATCCCGGCGGTCATGCTAAGCTCTTCCCGCCTGGAACCGGATTTGGCCAGGAGCTACGCGTTGGGCGCCAACGCCTACGTGGTGAAGCCGGTGGAGTTCCCACGGTTTGTCGCTACCATCAAACAAATCGCCAACTTCTGGACTTTCATCAATGAACCGCCGCCGGCGGCCGTGCGCATGCGAACCCAACCGGCGGAACCCCAATACGCTTAAGGGACCCGGCAGCCTATGAAAACCAGTTTGCACATTCTCCATCTGGAAGATAATCCCTATGACGCGACCTTGATTCAGCAGCGGCTCAAGGTCGAAGGCATCGTTTCTAAAGTTCTCCGCGTTGACTCGCGCGCTGATTTCGTCCAGGCGCTCGAACAGGGTCGATTCGACCTGATCCTTTCGGACTACACGATCCCCGCTTTCAATGGCTTGTCGGCGTTGGGCCTGGCAATCCAGGCGCGGGCGGATGTGCCCTTCATTTTCGTGTCCGGCACCTTGGGTGAAGACGTGGCGATCGAGAGTCTCAAACAGGGCGCCACCGATTATGTCTTGAAAGACCGGCTGGGCCGCTTGGGGTCTTCGGTGCGGCGGGCGTTGCAGGAAGTCGAGGAACGGAAAGAGCGCCGGCGGGCGGAGGAGGAAATCCGAACGCTCAACGGAGAACTGGAACGGCGCGTGCGCGAGCGCACCGCCCAACTCGAGGCCACCAACCGGGAGCTGGAGGCCTTCAGCCAGTCCGTTTCCCACGACCTGCGGGCGCCGATCCGAAGAATTGAGTGGTGCCAGCAGATTCTGCTCGACGAATACGGGCCGCACCTGGACGGCCAGGCCCGGAAATATCTCCACGACATCGGCGACTTCGCCGAGCAGATGAGCCAGATCGTCCATGAGCTGCTGCAGTTGGCGCAAGTGGGCGCCTCGGAACTCAAGCGCGAACCCGCCGATCTCAGCCGCCTGGCCGAATCCATCTTGCAGAAATTGCAAGCCGCCGAGCCGAACCGCGCCGTGGATTGGAGCGTCACTCCTGGATTGGCGGCTCAGGGAGATTACCAGCTCCTGCGGATTGCGCTCGAGAATCTGTTCGAAAACGCCTGGAAATTCACCGGCCAGAAGGACCACGCCCGGATCGAGTTCGGCGTTGAAACGCAAGCCGGCCGGCCGATCCATTTTATCCGCGACGATGGCGTCGGTTTCGACATGGCCTATGCCGACAAACTGTTTACTCCGTTCCGCCGCTTGCATTCTCAGGAGGCGTTCCCCGGCGCCGGCGTCGGCCTGGCCACGGTGCAGCGCATCATTCATCGGCATGGCGGACTGCTTTGGGCCGAAGCCGCAAAGGACCAGGGAGCCACCTTCTATTTCACGCTGCCGGCCGGGGAACCGAATCGTGAGCCGGCCGAACCGGCTTGAAATCCCATTGGCATTTCGGTGGCCGCCGTGGCCGCGCGCAGCGCCCGCAGTGGGAAAAAAGAATTGGCGGGCCCCCCGCGAATTTTCCAAAAACGGGACTCCCGCTGTCACAAATGAAACAAGTGTTACGATCGTCCTGAGTGGCAGAAGTGGCAGAAGTGGCGGAAAGCGGAGAATGGTCTGGTGCAGCGATTGAGAAAGGTTCACCCGGCGGCCTCTACCGGGGTTGCGCAAATCGCCCCCAATACTCCGCGCGCCCATCATCGGGCCGACTCCCAAACGCCAGCGGCCCAGCCACTTGCGTAATCGTTGCGCCCCATCGCCGCTCGGCGCGACCCGCGCCGTGCTCTCCCCGGTTTCGCTCAAGCGCCGGTCCAGCGTGCCGCCGCGGCCCGGGCCTTCCCGCCGTTCCGGGGACTCGACCGTCCCCGCCGCCCTCGGCTCCGGGCTACAAAGAAACAATCGTTTCTGCATCACTGGAAGACCAATACCACAAACGCTTGGGAGAGTCAAGAACTTTCGTAACCGGTTGCCACCCAATAATTTGTGGGGAGCGCGCCCGTCGGCGTCGTATGTGTTTAGCGCGAAGGTAGGGATGGCGCGCCGCGCCGTCCGCGCCCGCGTCGTGGCGGGCGGAACGAATAACCAAACCGCACCGCCATTCGAAGGAGCGGCGCCGTCGCACGCGGCGCGGACATCGCCGCGCGCAGCCCCCGCGCGCAGCGCTCGCAAAACCAAACTTGTCACAGTGTGAAATTTCATAACCCCTTCTCGCTCAACGCTCCTGCGGAGCGCCACGATAGTGACCCGGCGTAGCCGTAAAAAGCCTTCCTTCTGCATTCTACCTTCTGCATTCTGCATTCCCCCTGGTGGGGACGGTGCGCCGCGCCGTCCGCGCCGCGTTCAGCGGCGCAATCCGGACGTTCCGCCTGCAGTGGGGCGGGCAGCGACATCCCGGCGCAATGGCCGTGCGCAGCGCCAAATTTCTCACAGTGAGAAATTTGCTAACTCCCACGCCCAGAAGGAGTTATGACTATGTCTCAGCTAACTCTTTACAATGGGCCAGCCGCGACCGCGACCGCGCCAGCCTAGCACAGAGACAGTCCGTAGGACCGCGCAGCGCCCCTCGGTCAGACCCTCCGGCGACGACTGCGGCGGTTTCTTCATTCTTCCTTCTACCTTCTGCATTTCCCGATTCACGCCCCCCCGGAACTGCGGCGACTGCGGCAAGATTCATTGAACCGCTAATTACCGCTATCTGCGGCCTCCCGCCCCCCGGAACTGCGGCGACTGAGGCCATTAGCGGAGATTAGCGAAGATTAGCGGTTAACCGCCTCACGCCTCCGGCCAGCAAACCTGCTTCATTCTTCATTCTGCCTTCTGCATTGCGCATTTTCCGTTCCCTGAGCATGCCGTCCCCGAAATTCTCCTCCCTCTCTTCCTCGAGCCAGGAGCGGCCAGCCTCGCCCATCGGATGGGAGAGACATCTGAGTTGGTCTGCAAGCATATTTTGAAAAAGATATTCACTCATTTATTTAGCCGGGGCAGCCGACAGTCTGGCGTAAAGATCGCTGGCACTTCGTTTCAAACTGGCGACGTATTTGGCGTCATC
>WNGK01001287.1_pt1 | contig 45960 bp, 48 predicted proteins | sample 5400601 | NCBI WGS metagenome assembly WNGK01 (sample SAMN13153376, study PRJNA577476) | soil metagenome | isolation source: 60 cm soil or saprolite under Garry oak tree replicate 1 | place: USA:California | collected 2016-06-15 | reverse complement strand
GCACCGTGGGGACGTACTCGAGCAACTGGAGCCTGCTGTCGAACGTTCGGCTGGCAACCATCTCGAGGGTGACATCGGGATACCCGTCGTAGATGCGGTCGCGGCCGGTGCTCCCGGTGATCACGGGGAAGACGACCACGCGGAAACGGTCCACCAGGCCTGCCTCGAGGAGCGACCGGCACAGGGTAAGGCTGCCGAGGGTGCGCATCGGGCTGGTGCCGTCCTGCTTCATTGCCGCCACCGCCTCGACCGCATCTCCCCTGATCAGCCGGGTATTGGGCCAGGACAACGGAGGCTGCAACGTCGAGGAGAACACGACCTTTGACGTTCTGGCGAGCTCAGCGATGGCGGCGACTTCATCGGTCATGGGCTCGTCCGAGGCCGACGCCTTGGATCCGGTGGCGAATCCGGACATCAGACGGTACGTGTTCGCTCCCATCAAGATCGTGTAGTCGCGTTCCGGATGCTGGCCGAGCCAGGCGAGATACTCGGGTCCTTCGAGTCCCCACCATCCGGGCCAGCCCTCAGCGGCCCCGTAGCCGTCCAGCGAGGTGATGAAGTCTACGAGCAGTTCCTGCATGAAGTTCCTCCTTGTGCGTCGAGTGGGTCATCGAGGATGGTCGGGTTCACGCCGTCGGTCTGACGGGTGAGTGCGCGCCCGAGCGGCTCACGCCACATGCGTGAACGTCACATGCGTCACTCCGCTGGGCGAGGAGGCGGACTCGACTTGATAGTCCTTCTCGAGGCCCTCCAGCCCCTCCCACAGGCGCGCGCCGCGGCCGAGCAGGATCGGGACCACCACGATGTGCATGTGGTCCACAAGCCCCGCAGCGAGGAAGTCGCGGATCACGGTGGCGCCTCCACCGACGCGCACGTTCTCCCCGTCCGCAGCCTCCCGAGCGGTCTCGAGCGCCTCGGCGGGCGACACGTCGAGGAAGTAGAACGTCGTGCCGCCCTCCATCTCAATCGACGGGCGCGGGTGATGGGTGAGGACGAAGACCGGTGTGTGGAACGGCGGGTCGGGACCCCACCAGCCCTTCCACTCCGGGTCCTCGTGCCATCCGGGGTAGCCGAACTTCCCGGCACCCATGATCTCGGCGCCGATCCCGGAGCCGTGCAGCCGCGCGAAGGCGTCGTCGAGGCCCCGAGTGCCGCCGGGCTCGCCGACCATCTCGTGCCACCACCGGGTCGTGAACATCCATTCGTGCAGTCTTTCGCGGGCGTGGCCGAACGGTGCGTCGTGGCTCTGAGGTTCGCCGGTGCCGAAGCCGTCGAGCGAGATCGAGAAGTTGTGGACGCGGACGAGTGACACGGCTGACCTCCTTCAGGAATCGGGGTTCATCTTCATTGACATTGCCTCGGGATGTCGACTCGCCCTAACGGCTGCGCCCATGTCACATGGTGGCGGTTGCATACTGCGGGCGCCCGGTGGGCCTGTGGACCTGGATCGTTTCCCTGACCGGTTCCCGAGGCCGGACTCAGCTGGTCGAGGCAATTCCGCGAGAGAGCATGGCTACCTAGTGATCACACGTGACGTGTTCAGCCTCACCGCCTGAACGATCAATGCCTTGAGGGCAGCCTCATCGACCCTGTCACCCTCATGGAAGTCGATAGCTCGCACCGAGTTGCTGTCGAGACGCGCGTTGAAGAGGTGCTTCCGGTCCTTGATCTGGGCGCCTTTGGGAAAAGTCAATCTCACCGCGTTCTTGAGCGCCTCACCGATGCAGAGATTGCCGTCACGACACCAGACCGGGACACCCATTGGCCTACTCGGCTTCTTCCACTTCACGTCCTCGACAACTGAGGGGTCCGCCATCCTGATGACATCGCGCACGTGCGCGAGCATGGCGCTGCGCCAGCCGCCTGGCTCCGCGACGATTGCATCGATCTGTTCTGGGATGGGCGTTCCGCCGCTCATGGCCACCATGCTAACGGGGCCGCAGTCACCCCGGCTCCCGTGAACCAATCGCCTTCGGAGGGAATCCTAAGTCATGGGCCCTTCACCGGTCTCTTGATGAGTTCGGCAGCGCTGACCGTGAGGCCTGGGATTGGGCTTGCAGGCCCAAGGTGTGCTCAGGGAACCGGCGACCTCGTGCGATTGGTCGCTTCAAGCTGAGACGGTGATGAATGAGGTCGGGTACGCGAGCCCGCCGCTGGTGCGTTGTAACAAGAGTCAGCCGCCTGAGCTTGGGTTGCCTGCAAACGCGCTGCAAACATCCAGGACATGATCAGGGGTCACGGGAAGGCACCAGACACCACGAAGCGGCCCGCTTGGCCTGCACTGGAGGGCACCAGGAGGCATCAGATAACACCTGGCAACACGATCGTCCCCGAACTTCAAAACCGGTGTGCGGGCAAGAGCTCGCAGGCGCGTTCGGTTCCCGTCCGCCTCCGCTACCAGGGACTTTGGCTTTCACCCGCCCGAGATTCGAGCCGCTTAAGACCGCTGCCACTGTCCACCGGTGAGGGCCGGTGTGTCCGATCAGACGTCCTCACCATCTACGAACGCCCGGGCGGCCTCCTCGACAGGGGCCGCATCACCTTCGTCGATGAGATCCACCGGCCCTCCCGCCGCCCCGCATCCGGTTGGGCGACCGAAGCCATTGATCGATACCAGCCAGTGTGAGCGACCCCTCGAGGATCTACATGATGGGTCGATCGCCCTGCTTGACCGAGTGGTTCCTCATGTCTTCAAGTCTCCTGGGATAGTCATCAGTCTTGCTGGCTTTCGCAGGCATTGATGGCGCCGATCCTGACCGCCGCCTTTCAGGGGTCAGGAACCCCCAGCGGGTTGGGCGCTCATTCAAGGGGTCGCCGTGCGATCACGGGGGGTTCGCCACCGGCGAGCAGCCATCCGGCCACACTGGCGATGAGCGGGAGCCCGGCGAGGATGACGATGAGGTTGATGACGGGAACGCGACCGAGCGGGCTGAGGTCGCTGCGGTGCCAGGCGAGGAGGGCGGCGTATGCGCCGGCGGTTCCAAGGATCGCTCCAAGCAGCGCGAGCGCACCGGCGGTGGCCCCCGTAAGGGACCGGCGTGTGGTGCTGCTCGCCCCGGTGGCGGCCAGGGTGCGCAGATCGTTCGCCGTCTCGCTGCGGATCAGCCCGACGGTCATCCCCAGCACGCCGAGTGCCAGAAGGATGCCCGCGGCGGTTGACCAGTCGCGAAGCCGCCCCAGCGACGCCTGCACGTTCCGGGTCTCCACGTAGAGGCCCGCGCTGGCGGCCGCCTTCTGAGCGATCTGAATCTGAGCGGTGGTCAGGGGGTTCCGGGTTTGGATGAGCCAGGCGGCCGGTATGGGCTGGAGGCCGAGCGCGCGCATGGCCTTGGTGGTGATGAGGGTCCCGGAGTCGGAGGTGTAGGCGGGCAGCTGGTTGATGTCCTGGATCTTCGGGTCGGCGATCCCTGAGCTGGCTCGGTCCCCGGGGTAGAAGATCTGGAGGCCGGCGAGGTCGCCTCGGGAGGAGATGACGTCGCTCATCGGGTCCACTTCTGCGGCAGGAATGCCGTAATGGTCCAGCACGGCCGGCGTGGCCACGTAGAGGTTGGCGACGAAGGACACCTCCTCTCCCTCGCCCACCCTGGTCACCTTGGCCAGCGCGGGAGTCGGATACCCGCCGCTCCCCCCACCCGTTGCTCCAGGCTGTACGCCCTCCTGGCGGGCTTGCCCAGGTTGGGGAGACAGGGTTCCGCTCTGCGGGTCATACGCCTCATCGAGGGGCAGGACCCAGCTGGCGTGGATGGCCGCCGCCAGCCGGTCGATGTCCCCGGTCAGCTGCTGCCGCTGGCCCGCACTCAGCGAGGGCACCACCTGGATATCGTCAAGAGCCGGGGTGAGGTGCAGCACGAGCTGATCCGCGGGGAGGTTGCCGGCGGCGGGAGGGGTTTGGGCGGCGGATGCGCTGATGGCGATCGTCGCGGCGATGGCGACGGCGAGCGTGACGGCGCCCAGCGCTGCCCCGGAGCGGGCCTGATACCTGGCCAGGTCGCGCAGGGCCAGACGCACCGAGACGCTCGAGCGCCGACCGAGCAGGGCAAGGGCCCGGATCGCCACCGGGGCCAGGAACAGCAGGCCGAGCGCGGTGGCGGCCGTCCCCCCGATGATGAGCCCGGGCCGGCGCTGATCGGCGAAGGCGAGCAGAACGATGCCCCCGCCGAGCAGGACGCCGCCCAGGGCGGCGAAGCGGTGTGCCGGTTGCGGGCGGGGCGGACGGCCCGACAGGGCGGCCACGATGGAGATCCGCGCAGAAGCACGCGCCGGCCACCAGGCTGCACCGACCGCAGTCACGAATGTGAGGACCATGGCGGCAGCGATGGCCCACCAGGGCAGGGCGAAGGGATCGACGCGATGTTCGGAGATCGACCGCAGCGCCGGCACGAACGCGAACCAACCCGCGAGGCCGACGAGGGTGCCGACGATCGCCGCTGTGCCTCCCACCGCCGCACCATTGGCCAGCATCACCAGTCGGATGTGGCGGTCGGTGGCGCCCATCGAGCCGAGCATGCCCAGGGCTCGCTGGCGCCGCCCCGCCATCACGGTGAAACCGGCCACGGCCATCAGGCCGACGAAGAGCAGCCCCAGGGTGCTGAGGACGAGCACCAACGTCTCCACCTGGACCTTGGGGCTCGCTCCGCGGCTCGCCGTGGTGAGGCCGGTGCCACTGGGGACCCTGAACGAGTCGAGGCTCTGCTGGCTGGCGTTGAGGAGGATCGAGACGCTGGCTGGCGGGTTGACCTGCCCGGGAGGGACCAGGGCGAACTGGTCGAGCAGGTTGAGGGGGTTCTCGACCAGGCCGACGACCCGCAGTGTCCGGCCGTCCTCCTGCCACAGGCTCCCGACGTGCAGGTCGAAGTCCGTCGCCACCTCGCTGGTCACCGCGACCTGGCCGGGACCGGTGGGGTAGCGGCCGTCGTCGAGGCGTACCGTCACGTGGGCGAAGGCTCCGTTCGGGTTCTCGGCCCGGAGGTCGAAGGTCGACACCGAGCCGGGGATCGGGATGGGTCGGTGGGCGATGACCTCCACGGTGTGGACGCGATGCCGGATCGCCGCGATGTCCGCGGCAAGACTGGGGTCGGAGCCGGGGAGGGTGATGATGGTATTGGCCGTCCCGAACGTCGGATCGGCCTTCAGGTTGGAGGCGTTGGACGCCACCCCGAGTCCGATGGTGGTCGCGGCGATCGCCACGATCAGCAGCGCCAGCACGAGCGCCTGGCGACGCCACTCGCGCCGGAACAACCGCCACGCCCAGCGGGCCATCGCCCGCCGCGCCGGGGCTCCCTTGTCGCCCGTCGCCGACGGGGCGGGGCGTTCCCGAACGGCGGTGGTCATGAGCTCTGGCTGGGCGCCAGCAGCGACTCGGGCCCGGGGGGACGTGCGGTCTGATCGACGACCCGGCCGTCGCGCAGGAAGACCACGCGGTCCGCCCATGAAGCGAGCTGGGCGTCATGGGTCACGACCACTCCTGCCACTCCTCGCTGGCAGGCGGCCCGGATGAGGCGCATCACTGCCTCCCCGTTGGCCGAGTCGAGCGCTCCGGATGGCTCGTCGGCGAGGAGCAGCCGACGGTCGCCCACTACCGCTCTGGCGATCGCCACCCGTTGGCGTTCGCCTCCTGAGAGCTCGTCAGGAAAGCGCGAGGAGCGGTCGCCCAGACCGAGCTCCTCCAGCGCGGCCAAGCCCGCGACGCGCGCCTCCTTGGCCGGCGTCCCGTCGAGCTCCAATGGCAGCGACACGTTCTCAGCGGCGGTGAGTCCGGCCAGCAGATTGAAGTCCTGGAAGACGTAGCCGATCGACCGGCGGCGGAGGGATGCGCGTTCGTTGCGCGACATCCCCGACAATGCGGCTCCAAGGACGAGCACTTCACCGCGTGTCGGCTGCTCGAGGCTGCCGGCAATGGTCAGAAGGGTGCTCTTCCCCGATCCGCTCGGTCCCATGACCGCCACGAGCTCGCCCCCGTCGACCGAAAGGGACACATCGCGGAGCGCATCCACCTCCGTAGGCCCCTCGCCGAATACCTTCGACACGTCCCGGAGCTCCAGCGTCGTCATCGCCGCACCCCCACCTTCTTGGGAAGCTTGGGCAGCCCCGACGGAGCGCTCCCCGCAGAGTTGAACGCCGCCCGCTTGATACGGCCCTCGGCCGCGTCCAGCCACCGGATCACCGCGTCCAGGCGGAACAGCTCGGCGTCCACGACCAGCGCGAACCCGAGATCGCGATCGGCCGCATACTCCTTGAGCCGCGTCCACTCCTGCATCAGCTCCACCAGGTACCGCCGATGCACCTGCATCACCTCGTGTACGTCGACGCCGGGCACCCGAAGGGCGATCAAGACCTTGATCACCAGCTCGTCGCGAGGGGGCGACGAAAGGTCGGGCGGGGTCCGCAACCACCCCGCCAGCTCCTCAACGCCCTCCGGCGTGATCCGGAAACCCTTCTGCGGGCCGTCCTCGCTGGTGCCATCCGACACCACCAGTCCATCGCGCTCGAGGCGCTGCAGTGTCGTGTACACCTGACCCACGTTCAGCGGCCAGACTTCACCGGTCCGTGCCTCGAACTCCTGCCGGAGCTGCAGCCCATACTTGGGCCCTTCGCTCAACAGGGCCAGGAGCGCGTGCCGGACGCTCATCTTCCGTCTACACTGAGTGACATACGCGGTATACTACGCCGCGCTCACCGGTTTGGCAAGTCCAAAGAGGAGAGACCCGGAGCGGCGTCCGTGGCGAAGGCGTTCGCCGCTGGCGTTCGCCGTGTTGGGGTCTGGCCAGCTTAAGCCGATCCGCATTCGCTCCTCGACCAGCTGTGGGCCTCGAGCAGGCAAACCTGCTCGCGGTGGGCGATTTTCGAACGACAGGCTCGCAGGCGGGTCGATTCCCGTCCGCCTCCGCTGGATTTGACCTGGGGTTTTGGCGTTCCCACGCTGGGATCGGCCACGCTACGGGCGGGTCGCCGCAAAGAAAAGGTCAGGGCGCCCCTGCACCCGATGCTTACGCCGGCGATTCGTCCGGACGGGCATGGTCGTGGACGTGCGCCTCGCGGCGATGCTCCTTGTCGACGTCCCGGTGGGGAATATGCACGTGCTCCACAGCGGGATGGTTGTGCGCATGGGTGTGGGTGGAGAGGAGATGTCCCCAGTTCTCTCCCTGATGGAGGTAGTGCGTCACGTGGTAATGCTTGTGGCGATGCTTCAGGGCGTCGTGCTGATGACGTCCCCTCTCCTGCGCCATCCTCGCTCACCTCTTCCGTGGCCTCGCCTTCGATTGACCGTACATCCATTCCTGCGAGCTACGCATCCTGTCGATCTGTTCGGTGGAATACCTCATCCCTCCTCTCGGTGAGCCCCTGAACCGGGGAAGAGAGGGACGTAGGGACGTAGGGCCGCATGATCCGCTGGAACCTCCGGATCCCCGTCACCACCGAGAAGACGAGGAAGACGAGGCCAGCGACGGCTGCCACCACGCCGACGACCGGTCCGGGCGCGTCCAGTGCCAGCGCTGCGAGCCCGGCGAACGCCCCGGTCAGGGCGATGTTGACGAACGCGATGAACGCCCCGCTGCTGGCGAGCAGCTGTCGCCTCGCCGTGGTGCCCATCAGGTGGTTGTAGGTCTGCCACATGCCCGCGTCGTCGTCGTGAGGGGAGGTGACCAGGAAACGCTCCAGGCCTGGGTCGAGCTCGATGTAGGCGGCGCGGAGGCGGTTCATGCCGATCACGTGGGCGAGGTCCTCGATGCTCTGGTTGCGCACTCGCATCTGGGTGAGCGTTCCGACGATCACCAACAGCCCGAGGAGCACCAAGGCGAAAGTGATGAACCGTCCATCGAACCGGGTGACCTGCTCGACCAGGGCCAGGCTGACGATGCTGGCCGACACCAGCATGAGGAACGTGGTGATTCGAGTGAGGACCTCGTTCTGGGCCATGGTGCGCGTGGAGAGCAGGCTCCAGTGCTCCGTGGCAAGCAGCTGAGCCCGCACGGCGGGCAGTACCCCGCCCGCCATTGGTTGGCTCGCCTCTGACGTACGCGGGGCAACCGATCCGGCGGCGTTGCCAGCGAGTGGTGGAACGACGTGGCCTCGTGCCATCCAGCCTCCTCTCCTACCGCCAACCAGCACCCGTAGCGGGTGCCCGGGCCATCACCACCTGCCCTGTTCGTACCCCGCTACCCATCACGCTAGCCGGGTCCGAGAAATCGGCCGCCATCATGAACAGGCCCCTCTGGACTGGATGGCAACGGCCAAACACGATGGTCGACGACGTCATCGGAGGCTTCCTCTGTCTAACCCTGCCGGGCCTCAGGCCGGGCGCTCTCATCGCTGAGCGAGGCTGCAGCTTCGAGGCAGCGCGCGGTGTCGGACTGATTGCCGGTCCGCGCGAACGCTTGCGCTGCTTCGCGGAACATCGCACGTGCCTGCTCGCTCTCGCCCTCAGCCTGGCGGAGGATCCCCCGCGCTTCCCACACGGCGCCGGTCCACAGCCCACCCTGCCACATACCCGCAATGCGCTCCGCTTCGGCGATGAACGAGCGCGCCCGATCCAACTCGCCGGCGCGCGCGGTGGCCGCCGCCGCACTCGTGAGGTATCCCATCGAGCACGGCTCGCATGCATGCATCTGGCCCAGTTCCTGCTCGGCCGAGCGCAGAGCGGCCATGGCCTTCTTCGACTCCGCGGCCGCCTGAATCATCGTGCCGAACACTCGGACCATCAGATGGGTGACGAGGTCGGAGCGGAGAGCGAGTGAGCGAGCCCGGCCGAGCAGTCGGTTGGCCTCGTACCTGCGACCGCGACTGACTGCCGCCTCCGCCAGCCGCTGCCTCGCCAGCGCCGCGCCGGAGATGCACCCCTCGCGGTCGTTGGCCTCCGCCGCCCCCTTCAGATGCTCCTCGGCCTCGTCGAGTTGGCCGGCGAGCAGCTCGGCCTCGCCCAGCATCAATAGCGCCAGCGCCGCGCCGGTCGCCGAGCCCGCATCCTCGGCGATCTTCATCATCTGTCGCGCGAACTCGGCAGCGGCGTGGTAACCCTCCGGGGCATAGAGGAAGTACTCGGCGAAGCACAGGTGGGCGTCGTAGACGATGGGTTCCATCTTGGCGCGCATCCGCATCGACTCCGCGAGCTCCTCCGCGAACCGCTCGCGCCACCGCCCCTGCGCCATCGCGACTTCGGCGAGGATCACCGCGGCTTCCCCGAGCTCGCGGCCCAAGCCTGCGTCGAGGGCGATCGCGCGGGCCTCTTCCGCTGCTCGCTCCGCTTCCGCGATGTCGCCCCGGTTCATGTGCACCAGGGCCCACGCGAGCAGCGCATGCGCGCGCTCGGCCTGGGAGGGCTGCGGCGCGCCCTCGACGTCGAGCACGTCTTCGTAGAGGGCGACCGTGGCCGGGTCCGGCCCGACGCCGAGGTGGTCCCGGAGAGCCTCGCGCAGCCGCTCGAAGCGCCGAATGGCCTCCCGACGCTCCCCGGCGTCGAGATGAGCGCGCATGAGTGCCCGCGCCGCCTGCTCGTCGGTAGGGTCTTCCTCGGCCAGCCGGTCCCAGAGCGCTCCGGCGCGCAGCACGTCCAGGTATCGCCGGCGAAGGCTGGCGCGCGGCTCGAACGACCAGGACTCGTATCGATCGTCCGGCAGGAGATCGCCGCCGTACAGGTCCGCGGCTTTAAGGCAAGCGGCCTGGTCACGCCCATCGAGGGCCCGTTGCGCGGCGGCCTCGAAGCGCTCTACGTCAGTCTCGACCCGGGCATCGGGCCACAGCACGAGCACGCCGCCCTCGTTCACGATCGATTGCTCGCCGCCGGTGGCGAGCCGGGCGAAGTGCAAGGCCTTGCGGAGGTTGGTACCGGATAACTCCGGATCGCTCTCGGGCCAAAGCGCCTCCATGACCTCGGTCCGGTGCATCCGGTGGGCAGGGGCGAGCGCGAGCAGCTTCACCACGTCGGCAGCGCGGCGGCTGCGCCAAGCGTCCCCCGAAATCGGAACGCCGTCGACGGCCACCGAGAACCGGCCGAGGAGCTGGACCTCCACCGTGGGCATCGCAGGGAGATGGTACGGAGGAGCCCCGGCCCCGGCCACCCCCGGTGCGGAACGCTGGCGGAACGGTCGTCTTCCTACCGTTGGCGCCGGAAGGAGGTGAGAACGGATGGCTCTGCACATGGATGTGCACAACAGCCTCCCCGACGGCGCCACCGCCGCCGACGTCGCAGGAGCCCACGCCGCGGACCTTCAGGTTCAGGAACGCTACGGCGTGCGCTACCTCAATTACTGGGTGGCCGAGCGGGGCGGCAAGGTCTTCTGCTTGATCCAGGCGCCGAGCGCCGACGCTGCCTACGCAGTGCACCGTGAGGCGCACGGCCTGGTCGCGGACGAGATCTACCCCGTCCTGCAAGGGTGATGGAAGCGCACGAGGTGGGAGCCGCGTTTCTCGAGGCCCTGACAGCGCGGGAATTCACGGCGGCGAGGGCGCTCTTGGCCGATGACGTTCGGTTCAGGATGCTCGTCCCGAGCGGGCTCATGACCGAGTCGGACGCCGACGCGACGATCGGCCGGTTCAGAGGTTGGTTCGGCGATGCCGACCCGTTCGAGGTCGTGGCCTCGAGCTCCGGAGAGGTCGAGGGGCGCGCGGCGATCATCTACCGCTTCCGTCTTCACGACGCCGACGGATGGCAGGTGATCGAGCAGCACCTGATGCTCGACGTCGGCGCGGACGCGCGTATCGCAGCGATCGATCTGCTGTGCTCTGGCTTCCGATCGATCGCCGTCTCTGAGTCCGACCGCGTGCACCGCTTCGACGCGAGCGTTCTCGGATGCGCCGACGGCCTCGCCGGCGAGTTCCGCCGGCGCGTGCAGCAGATCCCGGTCGGCCACGTGCTCGTGGTGAGCACGCGGGATCCCGCGGCGAAGGAGGACCTGCCTCCGCTCGCTCGGATGATGGGCCACGTTGTTCGTTCGATCGAGGCGCCGGGCGACGGGCGCCTCCTGGTGAGCGTGGAAAGGGGACGATGAGATGAGCGAAAAGCTGATCTTCAACTGCACACACGGCAGGGAGGATCCCGAGCGGGCCACACTGCCCTTCGTTGCGGCGAACATCGCAGCGACCGCGGGGCAAGAATCGATCGTGCTCTGCACGATCGAAGCCGTGTGGGTGGGGACCGAAGACGGTACCGACGGCATCGCACAGCCAGGATTGCCGGTGCTCGCCGAGCTGTACCGCGAGTTCATCGACAACGGCGGTCAGGTATGGCTGTGCGGCGCCTGCACCAAACCGCGCGGGATCACCGAAGACCAGCTGGCGAAGGGCTCCACGATCGTCGGCGCGGCAAAGGTCGTCGAAGAGGTGATCTCCGGCGCGAAGACCGTGGCGTTCGCCTGACGGGAATCCCGCCGTCGCGTCGAACCGTAGAGAGGAGCCGGATGCCCCGGCTCCTCTCTCTTCCAAATCCCGGGGGATCGTGCTCGGCTGCCAGCGCCGCTCGCTGTCGCAGCCCCACCAGACTGTCGTGGCGTTCTTCGTCCGCCGTAGGGCTGGCCCCTTTCGCCATTTCCTTTGCGTTATGCGGCTGATCCGGGCTGGCGCAGTCGAGGCTCGACTCACACATAGGCGCCATGCACGAACGCCTGCGCCGCCCTTCTGACAGGATCCGCATCACCCCGGTCGATGAGGTCGATCGGCCGTCGTCCGTCGAGCAACCGATTCGCGGCACGAAGCCACTGCTCGATACCCTTGGACGTGAGCGAGTCCTCAAGGATCTGCATGACTTTCGGCTTTCGCTGTTGGCTTCTCCATATATACCTCATCCAGCGTCTCGATCTCGCCACATCCCTCTCGAGGGCTGCGCAGAACCGGTCGACCAATCGACCCCGCCGGCCAAAAGTCAGCGCTCGTTGCTTGTCTTGCTAGCAAACACGTTGCAAACATCCAGGGAGCGACTGAGCCTACGTGCGACGGGCGACCAGAGAGGAGCGTAGTGGAGCCACGAGACGTCGTTCAAGCGGCGATCGACGCGTACCACGACCACGACTTGGATCGGTGTCTCGGGTACTACGCTCCGGACGTTGTCGTGAAGGACGCTGAGGGCAACATCCTGATGGATGGAGCGGAGGCGGTGAGGAGCCGATACGCCAAGTCCATGACGGACAACCCGAACATCCGCTATGACATTCCGAACCGGATCGCCCTGGGCGAATGGGTCATCGACGAAGAGCGCGTGACGGGCTTCACCAAGCGCGGTTCCCCAGATGTCATGCGGGCGGTGCTTGTCTATCGATTCTCGGGCGAACGGATCCGCGAGATCCTGATCCTGTCCTGACCTCGCCTGACAGGGCGACGCTTGCACGAAGACGCTACGGCCCCCACCGGCGGTGGACGTCACTCAAGGGGTGCGCTTAACTCAAGGCGGGATCCGATCGAAAGGACACGAGACATGAGAAAGCTGATCGTGAGTACCTTCTTGACCCTCGACGGGGTCATGCAGGCCCCGGGCGGACCGGGAGAGGACGACAGCGGCGGCTTCGCGCACGGTGGCTGGTCGGTGAACTATTGGGACGAGCAGATGGGTCAGGTCATGGGCGAGGCGATGAGCACGCCGTTCGACCTCCTCCTAGGACGCAAAACCTACGAAATCTTCGCCGCATATTGGCCGCACGCCACAGACAATGCCGGCGCCAAACCATTGAACGACGCCACCAAGTACGTCGCGTCGCGGAGCCATCCCACGCTGGAGTGGAGCAACTCGGTCCTGATCGAGGGAGACGCGGCCGAGGGCATCGCGGCGCTCAAGAAGGAAGGTGGGCCAGAGCTGCAGGTGCATGGCAGCGGGAGTCTGATCCAGACGCTGTTGCGTCACAACCTTGTCGACCAGTACCGCCTGTGGGTCTTCCCTCTCGTCATCGGGTCGGGCAAACGGTTGTTCTCGGACGGCACCATTCCCTCCGCGCTGAAGCTCGTCGACAGCAAGGTCTCCACCACTGGAGTCGTGATCGGTACGTACGAGCCGGCAGGCCAGATCGTCACAGGATCGTTTGCGCTGGACTGACCACGCTCGGACTCGGGCTGGGAGTCGCCAGTCGATCCTGATGCCCTCGCCCTGCCCGTTTCAGCCGGACCCGGCCGGATCCCTAGACATGGCGGGGCGGCCGGACGAGGAGACCCCCGTGGCGCCGGTCGAGCGCCCCTCGATCTCCGACACGCTCGCCGCCTCTTGTGAGGGGGTACGCCTAGCGGTGCTCGAGCACCATCGCAAGGTCCGCTCACGGACCTCCTGCGAGTACTTGATTCGCCTCGCCGTCAGGCCCTACGCTCCCGAGCCTTCGAGGAGCCGTTTCAAGTTGGCCAGGAAGCCATCGTTGCTCTTGCCGATCATGCGCTTGATGAGCGGGGTCATCACCCGCATCATCCCGGGAGGGTCGAGCTCGACGCGTCGCGTGATGCGAGTCCCTTGCCGGTCGGGTTCGCAGATGTTGGTGACGGTGGGAGCCATCTTTCCCATCCGGCCCTGAAACTCGATCAGCCTGCCCGGCTCGAATCGCGAGACCGTCATCGTTCCCTCGGACACACCCATCGATGGTTTCACCTTGACGTCGAACACCGTGCCCTTCCCGACGGCGTCGGTCGACGAGCGCACCTCCAGGACGTCGGTGTGCCACGACGGATCGTTCCGAACATCCGCGACGTAGGTGAAGACTTCGGCCGGCGGCCGCGCAATGGAAATCTTCCTTTCGACCTTCATTCCCACCTCCCCGGGCGTTCGGCCTTACCGTTGCAGGGCTTCATCGCCCCGAGCTTCCCTTCCACCGGCGGCTCCGCGATCGTGGCGATCTCTCTGTTCTCGGCGCCAGCCCGGATCTCCGCGGCTGGTTCACCGAGCGGAGGATAACCGTCCGCCAGGCTTTTCCACGATCAACTGGCGATCTCGACCTCGGTGGTCTCTCCCCAGGCGGAGTCGAAGCTGATCCCGAAGGCCTCCACGTGGCCGGAGCCCCGGCCCAACCCGAGGTTCGGGCTCATCCCGAAGGCCGAGTTCGCCAGCGTGGTCGGCGTTCCGGTGAAGTCGCGGCCGTGCTGTGGGTCCGAGCGATCACCCGACGAGCCGGCTCCACCCCGCAGCAGCGGGCCGTTCGGTTGGGCGCCTTCCTCTCGGGATACCTCGTGGCATGGACGGCCTACGGGCTCGTCGCGTTCGTCTCGTTGGTGGGGACCGAACGCCTGGTCCATTCGTCGCCGGAGGTCGCGAAGTGGCTCGGGGTGAGCCTGTTCGCCGCGGCCGGCATCTACCAGTTCACGCCGCTCAAGGACGTGTGCCTGCGGCACTGCCGAAGCCCGATGATGTCCTTCCTGGGCTATGCGAACTTCAAGGGGAGGGCGCGCGATTTCAAGGTAGGGGCCCACCACGGTGCGTACTGCGTCGGCTGTTGCTGGGGGCTCATGATCGTGCTGGTCGCGGTGGGGGTGATGAACGTGGCAGCGATGGCGGCTCTGGCTGCCGTCATCCTCCTGGAGAAGCTGTCCCCCGGCGGCCAGGTCCTGGAGCGCCTGTTCGGACTGGCCTTGATCGCTTTCGCCGTGATGGCCGCGATCCATCCAGAGGTGATGCCCGGTCTGCATGCGGCCGGGGTGGGTTCGATGTGACCCCTCTTGCCCTGCGAACCCAGGCCCCGCTCCTCTGAGCACCGCGGGGGGATGCGAGGGCCCGAGCGGTCGCCGTGACCGCAGCCGTGAAGAAGGGGGCAGCCGCAGGCCGCCCCCTTCTCACGAGATGATCGATCACCCTACGAGGCCAGGCGGAAGGTCAGGTACGTCTCCTCCTCGGAGATCTCCTGGACCGTCACGGTCCCCTCTGCCTCACCAAAGCGCCCGGTTCCCCCCGTCACCGCCAGGACGGCGCTCGCCAGGGGCGGCTCCGTGGCAGGTTCGGTGAAGAGGCCCTGCGCGGTGAGATCACCCTCATCGAGGTGGCCGGTGAGCAGGCATTCGAACATGGTGTCGCCGTTCGTGTCGATGAACGTGGTGGTGCACACGATGCCGTCGTACCCCACGACCTGCCCGTCGGTGTTCTTCCAGTCGTCGTGGACGATGAGAACGTCGCCGAGGCTGGGCCCGGCGGGGTCCACGTCGACGAAGTTCTCCTGCGTGGCCACCGCGTCGATCCGAATGGTCCGGCCGCGGGCCGGCGCCGACGCCGCCGCCCCCCCGGCCCCGATCCCGCTCACCGCCAGGGCGGCGGTGGTCACCATCGCCGCCATCACCAGGACATGCTTCCGCTTCATGGGCTTCTCCCTTCCAAGGCCGTCGTTTCGTGGTCCCGACTGTTCCCGTGCCGGTGACGCCCGCGGGTCAGCTCGCGTACTCGAGCTCGAGGACCTGGCCCGCGATCATCTGGGTGCCGGATCGGTACTTCGGCGGCAGCATCGCCAGAACGTCGTCGGCCGAATCGCCGTCCACGACCGCATACGCCCCGTGGTCGCCGGTCGGGCACGTGCAGAAGTACTCGTGCCCCCTGAACGCTGCCGGGAGGCCGCCCATCGCCGCGTACTCCTCGTACAGGACCTGGCACTCCTCCGGCTCGTGCCTGTTGTGGATCAGGAACCTGGCCATCACCTTCCTCCTCTCCGGCGCCGGGGATTCGACGCCATCACCGGGAGGATGCGGCCGGCGACCCACCGGGACATCCGTGCCGCGCACGGAGTTAAGGAGGACCGGGCCCGGATATCCGGGAGGGCCCGGGGCACGATGCCGTGGAGGGTCGGTGGCTACAGCTGCCAGACCTCGAAGGGAACCGCGCGAGTCCTGCCGCCCCGCAAGCTGGGCGGCAGGAGCCCGAGGATCTCCTCGCTCGACTCCCCCTCGAGGAACAGGTAATAGCCGTGCTCGCCGAAGGGGCAGGTGCAGTAGAAGTCGATCCCCTTCAGGGCGGATGGCAGCTTGTCGACGTCGGATTCCATGCCCTCGCATTCCTCGGGGGTGTGGCTGTTGATGACCATGTATCGGGCCATTCGGTCCCCCTTCCCTGGGATACCCAAAGGATCTTCCCTCAACCCGTGGGCACCGTGTCAATCTGGCTCACCAACGCGGCGAGCTCGTCGCGCGAGTCGACGTCGAGCTTGCGCATGAGGCTCCCGACGTGCGTCTCGATGGTGCGGTGGGAGAGGAACAACCGTCCCGCGATCTGCCTGTTGCCGAGTCCCCGCCCCACCAGCTTCAGCACGTCCATCTCCCTGCTCGTCACCCCGCGGGCCCGCAGCGCTTCCGGCACCGATGAGTCCCCCCGCCCCTTCCGCGGCACCGGTGCGCCGGCTCGCCGGAGGAGCGCTCGGCACGCTTGGACGTTGCGGTCGTGTCCCGCAGCCTCGAAGAAGGCGAGCGTCTCCCCGAGCCAAGCAGCGGGCTCCCCCCAGCCGGCCTCCATCGCCGCTTCGGCCGCCAGGCGCCGTCCGATGTGCCGCCACCACGGGAACAACGTGAGGCGTGCGTCGGCGGCGGCGAACCCGGTCGGGCTTCGCGCGACGATCGCTTGTGCGTGGAGGAGCAACCCCTGGGGCACCGCGCCGGTCACAAGTGGAGCGTCGCGGGGTGCACCGCCCGCCGCTGAGAGCAGGGCCGAAAGGGCAACCCCAGCTCCGAAGCGCACGCCTGCCACCGCCTCCCGCGCACCGGCGATCTCCTCCTCCCGGAGGGAGATCACGGCCCAAGTGAGGGAGGCGTCGTCGGAGTCCGCCCTCGCTTCAGCGAGGATGACCGCGGCCCTCGGCAGGTCGTTCGCGAGGGCCAGCCGCCTCGCCTCGACCACCAGCGCCTCGGGCAACAGTGCGAGGTTGTACCGGCGAGACGTTTCGACGCACTCGGCGGCGTGCTCCGCGGCCGGCCCCAGGTCGAACCGATCGATCAGGGCGCTGGCGATGGCAAGTTCGGCCCGCATGCCGTATTCGAGCGCACCGGACTCCACGGCGAGTTTCCGGACCTCCTCGAGTGTCTCGGTCGATCCCTCGAGAAGGGCCCGAGCCGAGCCCAGGTCGAGGAGCGCGCGGAGGCGCTGCACCGGGCGTCGGGCGCGCTCCCGCGCCCGCAGGAACAGATCCAGGGCATCCGCCGCCTCGCCGGACAGGAGGGCGGCGTGGCCCGCCACGCTCAACGCCTCCCCGATGACCTCGTCGAGGTGGAGCTGCTCCCCGATCCCAAGCGCCTCGGCGGCCTCCGCCCTCGCCCGGATCAGGTCGCCCCGGGCGAGGGCGCGCTGGGCTTCGAAAGCCTTCAGCGCGCCCCACACGTTCTTCTCCCCGGTCTGTTCGAGGTAGTCGCGGGCTTGTTCGAGATGCGCTTCCGTGGCGACGTCGTCGCCGACCGCCGCCATGGCGCGGGCGATCCGGAGGTGGATCTCGCCCCGGGCCAGCGTGATGCCCGGCAGCACGCGGCGCTTCTCGTCGATGAAGGCGCTGGCGATCGCGCCGATCTCGCGGAGACGATCGATGCGGCCCGCGAGGGAAAGCACCTCGATGAGCTGGCGGTCGATGCCGATGGTGTGCCACCGGTCCCGGGCGGTGAGCAGCCTCGCATGCTCCAGCATGTCGATGGCCGACCCCAACGCCCCGCGGCCGACCGCCCTCTGGGCGGCTTCCTGAAGTTGGCGCGCCGCCGCCGTTCGATCCCCCCCGGCCTCGCGGAGATGGGCCACGCGCTCACACCATTCGCCGGGCAGCCCCGGGAACCGGTGCTCGATGGCATCCGCGGCGCGCGCCGAGAGCTCGCCGAGCTCCGGTGGGAGCAGCTCTCCGACGAGGGCCTCTCGCACCAGAGCGTGCCGGAAGCCAAACGGCATCTCGAAGCCTCCGCTGGGATCGGCGACCACCAGCTGCGACCGCACCGCCTCGTGCAACGCGGCGAGGACCTGCTCGCGCGGCAGGTCGCTCACGTCGCACAGGAGCGACCAGTCGAACGTTCGGCCGATCACCGCGGCCGCGAACAGGACCCGACGGGTGGCCTCCTCCACCCCCCGGAGGCGAGACCGGACCAGTTCGCGGTAGGTGTGCGGCAGCGCCGCGGGAGCGCGGGCGTCTTCACCCGATGCCACGTACGCGGTGAGCATCTCCTCGACGACGAAGGGGACGCCCTCCGCCCGGTGGTCGAGCGAATCCAGAAGCTCACGCGGGACGGCCTCGACCTCCAGCGAGGCACGGACCATCTGCCCCACATCTGCCCGCGACAGGCGGCCAAGACGCACCAGTCGGGCCGCACGGCGAGCGGACAGCGCTTCGGCGAGGTCGAGGGCAGGGCCCGGCTCATCCCTGGCGGTGCACAGGCACGCGACCTGTTCGCCCACCAGGGCGTCGGCCAGGTAGTCGATCAAGGCCAAGGTGTCCGCGTCGGCCCAATGAAGGTCTTCGAGCAGGAGCAACGCACCATCGCGGCGACCGATCGAAGCAAGCAGATGACCGATCGCTTCGAACATCAACAACTGATGCACCTCCGGCCCCGGACCGGGCGTCTGGGCCAGAAGCGTTTGCAACGCCCCGCGATAGGGAGCCAGATCCGGATCGTCGAGCTGCCCCGCATCGCGCAGCGCCGGGTGCAGAGCTTCGACGAACGGACGGTACGGAGCGGGGACGGCGGTCGAGGTGGCGCGGCCGCGGAACACCCGCATCGCCGCGGTGCGCGCCCTGTGCTCGGCCTCGCGCGTGAGGCGGGTCTTGCCGATGCCCGGCTCGCCCACGAGCAGGACGATGCCGCCCTCGCCCCCGCGGGCCCCCCGAAGGGCGTGCTCCAACTGGGCCAGTTCGGCATCCCGCCCCACCACGATGGGACACAGGACCTGACCTGCGCCGGCAGCAGCGGGCAACCCATCCCTCACGGGCGAAAGGATAGGTCAGGTGGCGGGCGGGGTCCGTCGTGCGATGATCCGGGCGATGGCCGGTCCGGGGACGCCACGACGCTCGTCCACAGGGTGGGACGCGCTGCGTTCGGCCGAATGGGAGCTTGCCAGAGCCGCCTTCGAGACCGAGCTGGCGAGCAACGAGACCGCAGATGCGCTGGACGGCCTGGCCCGAGCGCGCTGGTGGCTGTCCGACATCTCCGGTGCGGTCGAGGCCTGGGAGCGTGCGTACACGGCGTACCGTCGGGCTGGTCTGGACGAACCGGCGGCGCACGTGGCCGTTCTCCTCTCCCGAGAGCACGCCGAGGCCTTGGGGAATCAGGCGCTGGCGAACGGCTGGGTGGCCCGGGCCGGGGACCTCCTGGCCACTCACCCGGATTCGCTCCAGTGGGGATGGGTGGCCCTCGTCGAGTCCGAGCGAGCCTTCGACCCGATCCCCTCGCTGACCCACGCCGAGCGAGCCCTCGCCGTGGCCAGGCGAACCCGGGACCCCGATCTGGAGCTGGCGGCGTTGGGCCGGACCGGACTGGCCGAGATCGCCCTCGGCCGGATCGAGGAGGGCATGACCCGGTTCGACCAGGCAATGGCGGCGGCTGCGGCCGGCGAGTCGACGGATCTACGAACGATCGGCGACGTGTACTGCGCCGCCACCCTCGCCTCCGAGATCACCCTCGACGTGAGCCGGTTCGAGCAGTGGACAGCCGTGGTCATGGGGTTCATGCAGCGGACCGGACACCCCGACCTCCTCACCTTCTGCGGGACATGCTGCGCCGAGGTCCTGCGTGCGGCGGGTCAGTGGGAAGAGGGCGAGGGATGGCTCACCCGCACCCTGAGCCAACTGGAGACGAGCGGGCAGAGGGCCCGGTGCGTCCACCCGGCCACCCGGCTGGCCTCGTTCCGAATCTCCCAGGGCCGGCTGGAGGAGGCGGAGGAGCTGCTGCGGGGCTACGAGGATCTGCCGGAAGCGGTTCAGGCCATGGTCGCCCTGCACCTGGCCCGGGGTCAGACCGCGCTCGCCGCCGCCCGGCTGCACCGCCGGCTCAACCAGATCGGCCGGGACAACCTGGTCGCGGTTCCGCTCCTGGCACAGTTGGTCGAGGTCCAGTTGGCCCAGCCGGACCTGGGGGGCGCCGCCGAGACCGCCGGAGCGCTCGCCGCCATCGCCACCCGGTCACGCCAGGCCCGAGCCGAAGCCGAGGCGGAGCTGGCCCTGGGGTCGGTGCGAGCCGCGGGCGATGACCAGTCCGCAGCCCCCGAGCACCTGGAGGAGAGCCTCGGCCTGTTCGTCCGCCTGCGAATGCCGCACGCCGCAGCTCGGGTCCACCTCGCGCTGGCCCGGGCCCTCGCCGAGGTCGACCAGAACACCGCGGTGGAGGAAGCCCGCCAGGCCCTTCGCACATTCGAGGACCTGGGGGCGGCTCATGACGCGGATCGGACGGCCGCCTTCCTCCGTTCGATGGGAGTGGCGGGCCGGACCGGCCCCAAACGCCTCGGGGAGCTCAGCAGGCGTGAGGTCGAGGTCCTCCGCCTCCTGGGGGAGGGCCTGACGAACGCGGAGATCGCCGCGCGCCTGTACATCAGCACGAAGACCGTGGCCACCCACGTCGGCAACCTGTTCGCCAAGCTCCAGCTCCGCAATCGGGCGGAGGCCGCAGCCTTCGCCAATCGGCACCTGCCGGCGAACGCCGCCGCCCCGTAGGCCTCCCTCCACGATTCAGGCCAGGAATCAGTAGTTCTCCCGATCCTTCTCCGGACCTTCCCTGCCACTCTCCACTCGGATGACACGAGAGGAGGAGAGGCACATGGCGAAGAACGAAGTGGAACGGGAAGGACGCCGGACGCCCTGGCGGAATCCGATCTTGCGATTCGAGGGGTCCAGTCAGGCTCCGGCCGAGGCCATCTACGACCTGCTGGCCGACCTCGGGAGCCACCTGGAGTGGGCCGGCCGGCGGCAGTTGGAGACCACCCGGCTGCTCACGATGGAGGCTCCATCCGGACCGGCGGCCGTTGGGACCGAGTTCGTCTCCACGGGGTCCGACGGCAAGGTCGCCCGGTGGTCGGACCGATCGGTGGTCACGGAGGCCACGCGGCCCGAGGTGTTCGAGTTCGTCACGGAAGGGCGCCGGGAGGGGAAGCCGGGCAGCCGGCCATGGCTCTCGACGGCGGTGCACCGGTACGAGCTCGCCCCCGAGGGCAACGGCTGCCGGGTGACCTACACCGAGGACCTCACCCGTCTGGCTGGGGCGCCCCGGATCACGTTCGCCCGGGGGATCAACCGGATCGTGTTCCGGGTGAGCGCCAAGTACATGCGGCGCGGCTTCCAGGGCCTGCTGGCGCTGGCCGCGGAGCGCGCCGGCGCGCGGTTGGAGTCCGCGGATGGCGCGTGACGGCTTCGTGGCTCGTGGAGTGTCGATCAGACCTTCGGATCAGGCGGTTTGACGAACGAGCCGTGGAGCAGCTCCTGCCACCGGGACCGGAGAGAACTCCCGCGCGAGGATCCGCGGACACGTGCTCGCAGGTGGGTGGTACCACCACCAGGGCCATTCGGCGAAGCGCATGAAACTCTTCGGTGGAATACCTTCACGGCCGGGGGCGCGAGGGCCATGATCCGGGGATGAGCGAAGCCGCGGGGAGACGGCGGGAGGCTCCGGGCACATCTCGAACAGTGCGGCGGCTCGCCTGGTCCGGGTGGGCCCTGATCGTCGTGCTGGCCGTAGCGCTGGTCGTCCTGGGAACCCTCAACCGGTCGATCTGGACGTCGGGGTTGGGGGCCAAACTCAAGGATCGCCCGAGCACTGGCGACTACACCCTCTTCTGGCTCATTGCCGGAGGTGGGGTGGGGTATGCGACCCTTGGCGTGCTGATCGCCTCCCGGCGAGGCAACGCTATCGGGTGGACCCTTTCCGCGTTTTCTTTTGGCATGGTGTGGCTGTTCGTCTGCGGGGAATACGCGCTTCGAGGGGTGGCGGGTGCGGCCGGTCCGCTCCCCGGGGCGACCGTTGTCGCCGCGGTGGGGCCTCTTGGAGGGTGGGGGATCGCATCGCTGGGGCTCCTCTTCCTGTTGTTCCCCACCGGCCGGCTTCCGTCGGCGCGATGGCGTCCGGTCGCCTGGCTGATAGCCGGCGGGGCTGTTCTGTACTCGATCGGGTTCGGGCTCCGACCGGGTCCGCTGAACGGCAACTGGAACGACCTTGGCATCCGCATCCAGAACCCCATCGGGATCAAGCCACTCAAGGGGGTCCTGGCGGTCGTCTTCGTCCTCGGTGTTGGCTCGGCCCTCTTCGGCTCGATGGCGGCGGTCGTCGCCCTGGTGCGCCGGTTCCGTCGATCGGCCGGCGAGGAGCGCCAACAGATCAAGTGGCTGGCCTTCGTGGCGGGCGCCGCGCTGGTCGTGTATCTCTTTCCCTTCCGTTGGATCGGCGGCGACAATTCCGCAGCCAGCAACATCGGGTTCTCGGTCTTCTTCCTGATCCTGGTCGTGGGCGTGCCCGCGGCCGTCGCCATCGCCATCTTCAAGTACCGCCTGTACGACATCGATGTGGTCATCAACAAGACGGTGGTGTTCTCCGCCCTTGCTGCGTTCATCACCGCGGTGTACGTCGGGATCGTCGTCGGGATCGGCCACCTCGTAGGGCAGGGGGACCACCCGAACGTCGGGCTCTCCATCCTGGCCACCGCGGTGGTGGCGGTGGCCTTCCAGCCGGTGAGGAGCCGGGTCCAGCACCTCGCCAACCGGCTGGTCTACGGGAAGCGGGCCACGCCCTACGAAGTGCTATCCGACTTCTCCGAGCGGATGTCCGGGGCCTACGCCGCCGAGGACCTCCTGCCCAGGATGGCCAGGATCCTCGCGGAGGGCACGGGGGCGCAACGGGCCGACGTGTGGCTGCACATCGGGGCGGGCCTCCACCCCGAGGCCTCCTGGCCACCGGAGGCTGCGAAGCCTGAGCCGATCGCCCTCGCCGGCGGTGAGGTCCCCACGACGGAAGGGGCTGACTGGCTCCTTCCGGTACGCCACCAGGGCGAGCTGCTGGGAGCCCTGTCCATCGCCAAGGCGAAGGGGGACCCCCTGCGCCCGGCCGAGGAGAAGCTGATGGCGGACCTGGCCTCCGGGGCGGGGCTGGTCCTTCGGAACGTCCGCCTCACATCGGAGCTCCTGGCCCGCCTCGAGGAGCTCGGGCGATCCCGGCAGCGGATCGTGGCCGCCCAGGATGAGGAACGGAGGAAGCTCGAACGCAACCTGCACGACGGGGCCCAGCAGCAGTTGGTGGCCCTGCAGGTGAGGCTGTCCCTGGCCGAACGAGCGGCCGAGGAGGACTGCTTGATCAAGGACCAGCTCTCCTCGCTGAAGGGCGAGGCGGGAGAGGCCCTGGAGAACCTTCGGGACCTGGCCAGAGGGATCTACCCACCGCTCCTGGCCGACCAGGGACTTCCGGCCGCCCTCACCGCCCAGGCTCGCAGGGCGACCATCCCCGTGGCCGTCGAGGCGGAAGGGATCGAACGCTATTCGCAGGACCAGGAGGCCGCGGTGTACTTCTGCGTCCTGGAGGCCCTGCAGAACGTGGCCAAGTATGCGAGGGCCGCCCACGCCACCGTCCGCCTTCACCATGAGCAAGGCCAACTCGCCTTCGAGGTCACGGACGACGGGGCCGGGTTCGACACCTCCACCACCTCCTACGGCACAGGCCTGCAGGGCATGGCCGACCGACTGGCAGCGCTGGGAGGATCGCTCGCCGTGGCCTCGACCCCCGGGCGAGGGACATCGCTCGTGGGGCGAGTCCCCGCGGCGAGCGCCGGTGACGGTGCTGGAACCGTCGTCGAGAAGACCGACTCCCTGGAGGAGCTCGTGCCGTGAGGACGAAGGCAACGGGTCGGCTCGCCTGGAGCCTGGCCGCGCTCTCGGTGGCGAGCGTGGCTGGCGGTGCGGTCATCGACTGGGTCATGGTCTCGCGGGGGGCATCAGCGGGGGACCCGGTGGGAAGAGCCGCCATCCCCCTGGCGGGGATGGCCTTTGCCGCGGTGGGCCTGTTGATCATCATCCGCGCCCGAAACAAGCTCGGGTGGGTCCTCCTGCTCATGGGCTTCGGCATCTCCTTCGGCGCACCCTTCTGCAGCTCGTACGCGGATTACGGGGCGATGATCGCTCCCGGCTCACTGCCCGGCGCCGGGTGGGCGGCGTGGTTGTCCGCGTGGGTACCGTACGTGGCCCTGTTCGGGTACGTGCCGGTGTTCCTGCTGTTTCCGGACGGCCGGCTCCCATCCAGACGGTGGCGCCCGGTCACCTGGCTGTTCGCGATCGCGGCGCTCTTCTCGGGGGCTTGGATGGCCTTCCGCCCCTATCGGATCAGCTTTTCCAATGGTGACGTCCAGAACCCGCTTGGCATCGCCGCGGTCGGGAGGATCGCGGGCGTCCTGGTGAACATCGGTGGCTTGGCCCTCCTCTTCGCCACGGTTGCCGCCATCGTCTCGCTGTTCTTGCGCCGCCGGCGGGCCGATGCGGAGCAGCGACTGCAGCTCCGCTGGCTGGCGTACGCCGGGATCGCCATCCTCGTGGCATTGCCCGCCTTCGAACTCTCGTTGACGACAGGTGGGGCCGCCGGGTACGTGGGTCTTGCGGTGTCTGTTTCCGTCCTGCTCCTGGGGCCTCCCGTGGCCATCGCCATCGCCGTCCTCAAGTACCGGCTCTACGACATCGACGTGGTCATCAACAAGACCCTGGTCTACGGATTGCTGGCCGCGTTCATCACGGCGGTGTACGTGGGGATCGTGGTTGGCATCGGGCAGGCCATCGGGAGCAAGCGCAACCTCGGCCTGTCGATCCTGGCGACCGCTGTGGTTGCGGTTGGGTTCCAGCCTGTCAGGAACCGCGTGCAGCACTTGGCGAACCGCCTTGTGTACGGGAAGCGAGCCACTCCCTATGAGGTCCTGTCCGAGTTCTCGGATCGGATGTCGGGAGCCTACGCCACCGAGGATCTCCTGCCCCGGATGGCCAGGATCCTCGGGGAGGGGACGGGGGCGAGCCGTGCGTCCGTGTGGTTACGGGTCGGCTCGAACCTCAAGCCCGAAGCATCATGGCCTGCTGATGCCGCCACGCCGGCGGGGCCGCTCCCTCTCGCCGACGGCCAAGTGCCAACCATCGAGGCAGTCGACCGCGTCCTACCCGTACGCCATCAGGGCGAGCTGTTGGGAGCCTTGAGCGTGACGAAGGCCAAAGGCGACCCGTTGCGTCCCGCCGAGGGGAAGCTCATGGAGGACCTCGCGTCCGGGGCCGGCCTGGTCCTTCGCAACGTCCGCCTGACCGCCGAGCTCCTGCAACGCCTGGAGGAGCTCCAGGCCTCCCGCCAGAGGATCGTGGCCGCCCAGGACGAGGAGCGCAGGCGCCTGGAGCGAAACATCCACGACGGGGCTCAGCAGCAGTTGGTGGCCCTGCAGGTGAGGCTGTCGCTGGCCGAACGAGCGGCCGAGGATGGCTGCCGGGTCAAGGACCAGATCGCCTCGCTGAAGGCCGAGGCAGGGGAGGCCCTGCAGAACCTGCGGGACCTTGCGAGGGGCATCTACCCTCCGCTCCTGGCCGACCAGGGGCTCCAGGCGGCACTCACCGCTCAGGCTCGAAGGGCTGCCGTCCCGGTGAGGATTGAGGCCAGCGGCATCGCCCGCTACCCCCAGGACCAAGAGGCGGCGGTGTACTTCTGCTGCCTCGAGGCGCTTCAGAACGTGGCCAAGTACGCCCGGGCGGCCCAGGCCACGGTGAGGCTGTTCGACGCCGATGGGGAGCTCGCCTTCGAGGTCACCGACGACGGCAGGGGGTTCGACGCCTCCACCACCTCCTACGGGACAGGCCTGCAGGGGATGGCCGACCGCCTGGCCGCGCAGGGGGGGACGTTGGAGGTCCGCTCCGCGCCAAGCCGGGGAACCACGGTCACCGGCCGGATGCCGGTCAGCGTCTTGGGGGCGGTCGGATGACCCGTGGCTGAGCTGCTTCCCACCGGCCTCAGCTTCGGGATGTTCAGGCCGCCGCGAGCTCGTCGCCGCGGACGAAACCGCACGTTCATCCACTGGAACGACGCCACCAACGACCAGTTCGTCGCGCGGTGGCCCCAAGGGATCGAGTTCGTTCGTCGTGGGACCTGGGCCACCAGCCAGGGACCTCCGCAGCCCATCTCGGACCTCCTCATCGAGTGAGGGCTCGGCGGCCACCCCTTGGAGGCGGGTCGGCCGGCCTCCCGAGGCGGCCGGACCTGCGGAGCCGCTTCCCCGGACTCGGGTTCGGCCGGCCCCTACGTGGCGGGGGCGGACTCCGGCGCCGGCATCAGCCCGAGCTGGGTCATCATGCCCATCACGTCGACGATGCCCCAGTGCTCGACCATCTGGCCCTGTTCGTTGACCCGGATGATGTCCCGCCCATCTCGACCGACTTCCCCGTGGCCGGCATGGGCGGCATGCCGGGGAAGGCGAGCTCTCCCGTGTTCGTGCCGCGCATCACCGAGCGGATGGCGATGCGATCACCGCTCACGACGATGTCCTCGACCTCGCAGGTCATGTCGGGGAAGGACGCGAGGAACCTCTCGATGGAAGCGGCCGCCCCCTCCTTCGAACCGTCTCCCGTCATCGCCAGGAGCTGATGGTCGATGGAGTCGTCGGCCACGAGCTCCCGGAACGTCCCCAGGTCGTGCCGGTTGAACACCCCGTCCATGAAGCGTTCGGCATTCGCCCGAAGCGTCGCCTCGTCGGCCATCCCTACGTCCCCCCCATCGTGCCGAGCTGCGTCATCATCGTGGGCGGGTCCATCTGGGCCCAGTGCGCCACGACCTTGCCGTCCTGCACGCGGTACTCGCTGATCCACTGCATGTCCACGGACCGGTCGTTCGCCGGGATGCCGAACCACGGCAGGCCGCCGCTGTTCCCGGGCAGCTCCCACACGTGGTCCTCGCTGGTGGTCTCGATCAGCCGGTCCCAGTCGCGGGCCTCGAACGCCTCCCACCACCGGTCGTAGAGGTCTCTGGCTTCACCCATCTCCGGTCGCCCTCCCCTCGAGGGCGGGGCCGTTCGGGCGGCCTTCCATGGGCGGCGAAGAACGCCCAGATGGCCTCGCTGGCGTCAAGGTTGTGGCTGGTCCGGCCGATCCGGCCCACCGGCGCGTACCGCAGGCCGCCCGGCCACGTGTGCCCTCCCCCCTCGATGGTGCGGAGCTCCACGTCCACGCCCCCCGGCCCGGGGAAGGTCTCAACGACCACCCGGGTGCCGTCCTCCACCACGCGCGGCGGCTCCATCACCGATGGCTTCGTGGCGCAGCCGTTCCATTCGGCCCACCGAATCGCGGTGGCCCGGGCTCCGATGACCTCGCCCCGCGTCCCCATGACCTGGCCGCCCCCGTAGGGCATGAGCCCGTCCTCGGTTCCATGGATCACCAGCACCGACACCCGGCGGGCCGGCCGGCACGACTGGACCAGCACCGCCGGCATGCTCGCGGCGACCACGGCCACCGCCGACACCAGCTCGGCGCGCTCGCAGGCCACCCGCAGTGCCATCGTGCCGCCATTCGAGATCCCCACGGCGAAGACCCGGCGGGGGTCGACCGGGAAGGACCGTCCCACCTCCACCACGAGGTCCGAGACGAACCGGACGTCGTCGGCGCCGGCTCGGTCCGCGTCGGTGATCCCCCGCCCGTCCGCCCAGCTTCCCGCGAGACCGTCGGGGTAGACCACGGCGAACCCTTCCCGTTCGGCCACCGCGTTGAGCCGGCTGAACGCGGCGAACCCGATGCCCGCCCCGCCGCCTCCGTGGAACGCCAACACGAGGGGCACGGCTCGCGCGGCGGAGGCCGCCGGGAAGAGATGGAACGAACGCCCGCGCCCGCCCGACAGGATCGATCCCGGCAGGAGACCCGCCAGCCGCGCCTGTCGTCGCACCTCAGGCCCCACCGATCGAAAGACACCCCGGGAATGCGGTCGGCCATCTGGCACATCGACCATGGCCGGACATGGTGGCGCACCTGCCGGGAAGCCACAACCTCGCGACGGGCGTATAGGATGCTTGCCGGCCCGCTTCCGGGCCTGGTTTTGCACCGGATCGAGGGGGGGCGCCGTGTCCATCAGATCTGCTCGGATCCTCATGCTGGCGGCCGCGTCGGTCGCCCTGGTCGTCTCCGGCCTGCTGCCCGCGACCACGTCGGCCCAGCCGGCCTCGTCGCCGTCGAAGGTCTCGCCCATGGTCCTTCGGCAGACAGCCGGAGGGAGATCCGCAGACTTCATCGCGATCCTCGCCACCCAGGCCGACGTGAGCGGGGCCGCCCTCCTTCCGACGAAGCTCGACAAGGACCGGTTCGTGTTCGGAACGCTGACCTCGTTCGCCGGCCGGACCCAGGCACCCATCAAGGCGATGCTCGACCGGATGGGGGCGACGTACCGGTCGCACTGGGTGGTCAACGCCCTCCGGGTGACGGGCGACCGGGCCGTGGTCGACGCGCTGGCCGCCCGGGCCGACGTGGCGCAACTCGTGCCGGACCCCTGGATGAGGTCGACGCTCCTCCCCCGGACCGCCCCGCGCCCCGCCGCCGGGCCGAACGGGATCGAGTGGAACATCTCCGCGGTGAAGGCCCCGGCGGCATGGTCGCACGGCTACACCGGACAGGGGATCGTCCTCGGCAACATCGACACCGGGCAGCAGTGGGACCATCCCGCCCTCAAGCCCCACTACCGGGGATGGAACGGGGTCACCGCCGACCACAACTACAACTGGTTCGACGCCACCAACCCGGCGAACAAGTCTCCCCTCGATCCCTACGGCCACGGCACGCACACCGCGGGGATCATGGTCGGCGACGACGGCGGTTCGAACCAGATCGGCGTGGCCCCGGGCGCCAAGTGGATGAGCTGCCGGTCCATGGACGCCTCCGGCGCCGGCACCCCGGACACCTACATGACGTGCTTCGAGTTCATGATCGCGCCGTGGGACCTCAACGGGAACAACCCCGACCCGACCAAGGCCCCGGTGGCGGTGAGCAACTCCTGGTACTGCTCGATCTCGCTGGAGGGGTGCACCCAGGGCGTCCTGTACCAGACCGTGAAGAACGTCCGGGCCGCCGGCATCGTGCCGGTGGTGGCCGCGGGCAACTCGGGACCGATCTGCGCCTCGATCGGGAACGACGGGCCGCCCGCGCAGTACGACGAGTCCTACACGGTGGGTGCCACCACGATGTTCAACTCCCTGGCCGGGTTCAGCAGCCGGGGACCGGCCACGTTCAACGGCACCAGGATCAAGCCCGACATCGTGGCTCCCGGCGAGAGCGTACGTTCGTCCTGGCCGCCGAACATCTACGTGGTCGAAAGCGGCACCAGCATGGCCACGCCGCACATCGCCGGGGTGATCGCGCTGATCTACTCGGCCAAGCCGGGCCTGATCGGCAACGTGGACGCCACCGAGGCCCTGATCAACAACACGGCCCATCACATCAACACCTCGGACTGCAGCAGCAGCGGGACCTTCCCGAACAACCTGTACGGCTACGGGTTCGTCAACGCGGCCAAGGCCACCAGGCCGTAGCAGCGCAGGCTCCATTCGGAGCTGATGGCGGTTCGCACGGCCCGGGCCGAAGCTGGTCCTGGGTCGAGACACCCCAGGGCGCATGCCTAGTTGACGCCGTGGCATAACATAGGCAGCCATGGCCGGAGGTCGGAAGGCGGCCCCGAGATCCCGTCGGGGCCGGGCGGAGCCCGAGCGGCTCATGAAGGGCAGCGAGGCCGCCCGGGCCTTGAAGATCAGCATGGACACCCTCCGCCGATGGGACCACGAGGGACGCCTGCGGGTGGTTCGGGACACCTCCAACCGCCGGATGGTCCCGGTCTCGGAGGTCGAACGCCTGGCCGGCCACCTCCCCACCGTGAGAACCGGTGCCCGGCTCTCCGCCAGGAACCGGCTGCCGGGGGTGGTCACGGGCGTCGAGGCCGACGGGGTGATGGCCCTGGTCGAGATCCAGGCCGGCGCGTTCCGCCTGGCCGCCGCCATCACCCGCGACGCCGTCGAGGAGCTGGCCCTCGCCCCCGGCGTTCCCGTGGTGGCCACCATCAAGGCCACCTCGGTCATGGTGAGCCGCGAGGACGGACGGATGTCGTGAGGCCCCGAGCCGGCGCCCTCGCCATCCTGACGGTCCTGGCCGCAGCGTCGTGCGGAAGGTCGAACGCCGACCAGCCGAGCACGCTCAAGGCCGTCCGCCTCACCGTGCTCGCGGCGTCGTCGCTCACCAACGTCTTCCCGCAGATCGGGGAGGCCTTCGCCCACGACCACCCCAGGGTGGCGTTCGACTTCTCCTTCGGCGGGACGGACGCCCTGACCGCCCAGATCGAACAGGGCGCCCCGGCCGACGTGTTCGCCGGAGCCAGCACGACGTACGGGGACCGGCTGGCTGGGGAGCGCCTGATCGATCCCTACCGAGCCTTCTGCACGAACCGTCTGGTCGTGGTGGTCCCCTCCTCGAACCCGGCCGGCATCGCCTCCCTCGCGGACCTGCAGAGGCCCGGCGTCAAGGTGGTGGTAGGGGCCGAGACCGTTCCCGTCGGCGCCTACACCCGGAAGGTCCTGTCGAACCTCGACGCCACCTTCGGCTCCGACTTCGATCGCAAGGTGCTGGCGAACGTGGTCAGCGACGAGGACAGCGTCGAGGGCGTCCTGACGAAGGTTCGGCTGGGCGAGGCCGACGCGGGGTTCGTCTACATCACCGACGCGAGGGCGGCCGGCTCCGACGTGAAGGCCCTCGACCTGCCGGAGGCGGCCCAGGCCGTCGCCACCTATCCGATCGCGGCGGTGAGGGCCAGCACGAACCTCGCGATGGCGCGGCGGTTCGTGGACTACGTCCTGTCCCCTCCGGCCCAGGCGCTGCTGCGGCGGGCCGGGTTCGGACCTCCCCCGTCATCCCCGTGAGGCGCTCGGATCGGGCCCTGGCGGTGGCGGCCGGCGTGGCCACCGCCATCCTGCTGGGGTTTGTGGTCCTGCCCGTCCTGGCGATCTTCCTGCGGGTCCCTCTCGGGGAACTCCTGGCCCAGGTGCACTCTCACGCCGCGCTCCAAGCTCTTCGGGTGAGCTTGGAGACGACGCTGGCCGCCCTGGCCCTGATCGTGCTCGTGGGGACCCCCACCGCCCACGTGCTGGCCACGCGGTCCTTCCGCGGGCGGGCCGCGCTGGTCACCCTGCTCGAGCTGCCGCTGGTGCTCCCCCCAGCCGTCGCCGGCATCGGCCTGTTCGCCGCGTTCGGCCGGGCCGGCCTCCTGGGCGCCTCGCTGAAGGCGCTGGGGATCCAGATCCCCTTCACCCGGATCGCCGTGGTGACGGCGCTGGCCTTCGTGGCCATGCCGTTCTACGTTCGGCAGGCCATCGCGTCGTTCGGCTCGGTGGACCGCCGGTTGCTGGCGGCATCCCGAACGCTCGGGGCCGGCGCAGGCCGAACCTTCTTCCTGGTGGCCGTCCCGCTGGCCGGGCCGGGGCTGTCGGCGGGCGCCGCCCTGGCGTGGGCCCGAGCCCTCGGCGAGTTCGGCGCCACCATCGTGTTCGCCGGGAGCCTGCCCGTTTCCGCCATCGCCTGAGTCGTCTCGACCTCGACGTCGAGCTGTCGGCGGGGCCGGAGACGGTGGCCCTGGTGGGTCCCTCCGGCGCCGGGAAGACCACGGTCCTGCGGGTCGCGGCCGGGCTCGTGGCCCCCGACGCCGGCCGGATCATGTTGGACGAACGGGTGCTGTTCGACTCCGCCCGTCGGGTGAACCTGCCCCCCGACCGGCGCCGGGTGGGCCTGGTGTTCCAGGACGGGGCGCTGTTCCCGCACCTCACCGTGGCGGCGAACGTCGCTTACGGGCTGGCGCCCGGCGGACGGGCCGAGCGCGCCGCCCGGGTACGCCGGGTCCTCGAGCGGTTCGGCATCGAACGGCTGGCCGGGGCTCGGCCCCCCTCGCTGTCCGGCGGGGAGCGCCAGCGGGTGGCCCTGGCGAGGGCGGTGGCGTCGAACCCGTCGGCCCTGCTGCTCGACGAACCGCTCTCCGCGCTGGACCCGGCCACGAAGGCGGAGGTGGCCCATGAGCTGGCCCGGCACCTCCGGGAGCTCCGCCTCCCCACGATCCTGGTGTCGCACGACTACGCCGACGTGGCCGGGCTGGCAGGGCGCATCGCGGTGATGGAGCGAGGGCGCATCGTGCAGCGCGGGACGGCCGCCGAGCTGCTCCAGGCGCCGTCGTCGCCCTTCGTGGCCGCGCTGACCGGCGTGAACTACTTCACCGGCGTGGCCGTTCGCCACGGCGACCTGACCGAGGTTCGCAGCTCGGCCGGCGGCCGCCCGCTGTTCCTGAGCGTCGATGAGGCGGCCGGACCCGTCGGCGTCGTGGTCTACCCGTGGGACGTCGCGCTGTCGAACGCCGCCCCGGAGGGTTCGGCCCTGAACTCCCTGGCCGGTCCCGTCTCGCGGGTGGCGGCGGTGGGGAACCGCGTGAGGGTGACCGTCCAGGCCGACCCTCCCGTGGTCGCTGAGATCACCGACGAGTCCGCGCGCCGGATGGGCATCGAACCGGGCGTTCGGCTGGTGGCCGCGTGGAAGGCCTCCGGGACCCGGCTGCTCCCCGCCGCCACCGCGCCTGAGACGGCACCGGCGCCCTCCTGATTCAGTCCGGGGGCGGGGGCTCGGCGGCGCCGGCCGTCCCGACCCGTTCGAACCCGAGCCTCGCGTAGACGCGGGCGATGGCCTCGTCGCCGGCCGAGAGGAATACCGTTCGGACCCCTCGGGCCAGGGCTTCCTCCACCAGGGCCGACGTCACGGCCGCACCGAGACCCCGCCGGCGGAACGCGGGCAGCACGCCCACACCGACCACCTCGGTGGCGTCGCCCACGGGTTGGTGGCTCCCCACCGCCACGGGCAGGCCGGCCCGGACCGCCACCATCGACACCGTGAAGCCGGCGGCCAGGCGTTCCCGAACGAACTCCGTCACGGCCGGATCGATCGCGGCGGCGGCCTCCCGGAGCGATACGTCGCCCTGCGGGCCCTCGGCGGTCCCGGGATTGGCGAACGCCACCATGGGCACGGCCTGGATCACCGCGAGGTCCTCGTGCGGCGAGACGGTTCGAACCTCGAACCCGTCGGCGGGCTCGATCCGGCGGAAACGCCCGGGGGACAGGTTCATGAGTGGGTGCGCCTCCGTGGCCAGACCCGGGGATCCCGAGATCGCGTTGGCGGGTGCGGACCGCTTCGACGTCGGCCGGACCGATCGCGCCGGCGCCCGGCGTCGGCCTGGCGTAGTAGGGCCACCCCGGGCCCTCCTTCACGAACAGCGTGAACGGTCCGATGGCCTCGATCCGGGCGGCGGCCCTCGGGACCGCGTTGAGATACGCGTCGATGCGCCGAAGCAGATCCAAGGCGGCCGGTCTACACGAGCGGTCCAGCCCCGGTCAAGGCGGCCATGGGACCCGCGGTCCGTTCGGGTAGATTTCGCCGAACCGTGATCGCCGACACCGTGGGACTGGGGATCAGCCTCGTCGCGCTCATGGCCTCCGGGGACCAGTTCGTCATCGGCGTCTCCCGGGTGGCCGGGGCGATCCGGGTGCGCCCGACGGTGGTGGGCGCGGTGATCGGCGGCCTCGGAGCCAGCCTTCCCGAGCTGTTCGTGTCGACGGTGGCCTCCGTCCAGCGAAACCCGGAGATCGCCGTGGGGAACCTCGTGGGCTCGATCGTCGCCAACGTGTGCCTGGCCCTGGCCATCGCCGCGCTGATCGCCCCTGTACGGGTCGACTCCCGGACGATCCGCCGGGAGGCTCCCCTCTCCGTCGGGGCGGTGGCGCTGTTCGCGCTGCTCCTGCTGGGGGGCCTGTCCCGATTGGAAGGCGCGGTGCTGACGGTGGCCCTGGTGGTGGCCATCGTGGTGCTGATGGCGAACGCGAGCCAGAGCCCGCGCGGCGACGAGCTGGCCTTGGAGGTGCAGGAGTTCTTCGAGCGGCCCCGGCCGCGACTGGGGCCCGAGGTCGCCCGGTCCCTGGTGGCCCTGACGTTCATGATCGCCGCGTCCGACCTGCTGGTCCGGTCGGCCTCCGGCCTGGCCGGCCGCCTGGGGCTGGCCGAGAGCTTCGTCGGGCTGACGCTGGTGGCGGTGGGCACCTCTGCGCCCCTTGTGGCCATCACCATCCAGGCTGCCCGCCGCGGCAACCACGACCTGCTGGTGGGAAACGTGCTCGGAAGCAACCTGTTCATCGCCCTGGCCGGAGGGGCCATCCTGGGCCTGGCCCAGGGTGGACCGGGGACAGCCGTGAGCCTTGCCTCGGTCGCCTTGATGGCCGGGGTGGTCGTGGCTTCCTGGGCGTTCATGGCGAGAGGGAGCCTCCTCAACCGGTGGGAGGCGGCCGCCCTGATAGTGGCGTACGGCGCGACCCTCCCCTTCCTCAGCCGCTGATCGACACCCAAGAGCCGAACCAGACGGCGCCGCCCGGCCCGGTTGGGCTCGGGGACGGTTGGGGTAAGCAAGCGGCGGAACCTGACCTGAAAGGACCGGCCATGGGGGACATCGTCGTCATCACCGGCGCAACCTCGGGCGTTGGCCGGGCCACGGCCCGGCGGTTCGCCGAGACGGGGGCGAACGTGGCGCTGCTGGCCCGGGGCGAGGAGGCCCTGGAGGGGGCGGCCAAGGACGTCGAGTCCCTCGGCGGAACTCCGCTGCCCATCCCCACCGACGTGGCCGAGGCCGGTCAGGTCGAGGTGGCGGCGGGGCAGGCCGAACGCGAGCTCGGCCCCATCGACGTCTGGGTGAACAACGCCATGACCACCGTGTTCGCCCAGGTGAAGGACATCGCCCCGGAAGAGTTCCGCCGGGTCATGGACGTGAACTACCTGGGCACGGTCAACGGCACGCAGGCGGCGCTGAGGCGGTTCCTGCCGCGAGACCGCGGCTGCATCGTCCAGGTCGGCTCGGCCCTGGCCTACCGGAGCATCCCCCTCCAGGCCGCCTACTGCGCGTCCAAGCACGCCGTGGAGGGGTTCACCCAGTCCCTGCGGTGCGAGCTGCTCCACCAGAAGTCGAAGGTGCGGCTGAGCATCGTCCATCTGCCCGGGTTGAACACCCCGCAGTTCGACCATTGCGAGTCGAAGATGCCGAACACGGCCCAGCCGGTCCCGCCGATCTACCAGCCCGAGGTGGCTGCGGAGGCCGTCTTCTGGGCCGCCCACCACGCCCGCCGGGAGGTCTGGGTGGGCGGATCGACGGTCGGCACGATCATGGCGAACCGGCTCGCCCCCGGCCTCCTCGACCGTTACCTGGCCAGGACGAACTACGAGGCCCAGCAGTCGGACGAGCCCGAGGACCCCACCCGCCGGGGCAACCTGTGGGAACCGGCACCGGGCGACCCGGGCGCGCACGGGAGGTTCGACCGGAAGGCCCATCCGCGGAGCGCGCAACTGTGGGCGGCCACCCATCGCGCCGCGTTGGCCACGGCCGGCGCCGGGCTGGCCGCGGCGGCGGCGCTGGCCGCCCGGGGACGCCGGTAGGCGATGCCGCACGACCGCCCCGACCCCGCGCGGAGGCCACGGCGGGCCGGCCCGGGGAATCGCTACCCCCCCATCGGCGAGTACGCCCTCATCGGCGACTGCCACTCGGCGGCGCTGGTCTCGCGAGGGGGGTCCATCGACTGGTGCTGCCTGCCGCGGTTCGACTCCGGGAGCTACTTCGGCCGGCTGCTGTCGTGGGACGACGGCGGGCACTGCTCCCTGGCCCCGGTCCCCGGAGGCCGCCGGGTCCAGCCGCCCGCTCGCCGGTATCTGGAGGACACCCTCGTGTTGGAGACCACGTTCCACAGCGGGGGCGGCGAGGCCCGCACGTTCGACTTCTTCGCCATGCGCCGAGGGGGGCGGCGGGACCCCTACCAGCAGATCGTGCGGATCGTCGAGGGCGTGCGGGGCCGGGTGCCGTTCCGGCTTCGGATCGCCCCGAGGTTCGACTACGCGGAGGTCGAACCCTGGATCCGCCGGCTGGGCCCCCGCCGGTACTCGGCGATCGGGGGCAACGACGCCCTGGTGATCAGCGCGGGGTTCGACCTGGTGACCGACCGCCAGCACGACATCGTGGCCGACTTCACCGTGGCGGCCGGCGAGCGAGCCCACCTGTCCCTCCAGTTCGTCCCGCCGGAGCTGGTGGACGAACACGCCCCTGCCGCTCCCGACGAGCCGGAGCTCGACCGGCGCCTGGACGAGACCGTGAGGTGGTGGCGGCGATGGACGAAGAAGGCCTCGCTGGACGGGCCGTACGCCCGGGCCGCCATCCGTTCGGCCATCGTCCTGAAGTCGATGCAGAACGCCCCCACCGGGGGGATCGTGGCCGCACCCACCACCTCGCTCCCCGAGGCCGTGGGCGAGGGCCGGAACTGGGACTACCGGTTCAGTTGGGTCAGGGACTCGGCGTTCGTGGTGCGCTCGCTGGTCGAGCTGGGCTGCGACTCGGAGGCCGACGGGTTCAGGCGGTTCGTCGAACGGAGCGCGGCGGGCGGGGCCGATGACCTCCAGGTCGTGTTCGGCATCGGCGGGGAGCGGCGGCTGGTGGAGCTGGAGCTGCCGGATATGGAGGGGTACCGGGGAAGCAGGCCGGTCCGGGCGGGAAACGGCGCGGCCACGCAGTTCCAGCTCGACGTGTACGGCTGGCTGCTGCTGCTGGCGTGGGACTGGCACCAGTTGGGGTACTCGCCGGACGACGACTACTGGCGGTTCCTGGTGTCCCTGGCCGATCGCGCCGCCCGGCTGTGGCGAACGCCCGACCGAGGCATCTGGGAGGTCAGGGGCGCCCCGAGGCACTTCGTCCATTCGAAGGCCATGGCGTGGGCGGCGTGCGACCTCGGCCTGAAGCTGGCCCGGGAGTCCTCGCGCAAGGCGCCGGAGAAGCGGTGGCGGCGGGCCGCTCGGGAGATCCGCTCAGCCATCGAGCGGGAGGGCTACGACCGGCGGCGAGGGGTGTTCGTCGAGTCCTTCGGCGGCCGCACTCTCGACGCATCGCTCCTGCTGCTGCCGGTGTGCGGGTTCGTCCACTGGAAGGACGAACGCATGGTTCGAACCACCGATGCCATCCGGGAGAAGCTCGACGACCGGGGCTTGCTCAGGAGGTACTCGCGGCGGGACGGCCTGCGGGGCCGGGAGGGCGCCTTCCTGGCCTGCTCGTTCTGGCTGGTCGAATGCCTGGCCCGCCAGGACCGGGTGGAGGAGGCCAGGGAGGTGTTCGACCGCGCCATCGCCACGGCGAACGACGTGGGCCTGTTCTCCGAGGAGTACGACACGCAGCACGACGAGATGCTGGGGAACTACCCGCAGGCGCTGACCCACCTGTCCCACGTGGCCGCGGCCGTGGCCCTCACCCAGGCGTCCAAGAGCAGGGCTCCGGGTGCGACCTAGCGCTTCTAGCTCGCCGGCGGAGGCGTGCCCAGGCGGCGGGCGGCGAAGTCGATGGCCGTTTCGAGCTGCCGGATGCTCTCCTCGATCACCAGCGAGCCGTGGCCCGCTTCGTACCGGTAGACCTCGTGCGGCGCGCCCAGCTCGGTGAGACGGGCCAGGTAGTTGTCGATCTGGCGGATCGGGCACCGCGGATCGTTCTCCCCCGCCAGGATCAGCACCGGCACCCGGACCCGTTCGACATGGGTGATCGGGGAGCGTTCGGCGTAGAACTCGGGCCGCTCCTGGGGTGAGCCGCCGAACAGCGAACGGTCGAACGCCTTGAGGGGCTCCATCTCGTCCTCGAACGCGGCCACGTAGTCGGCCACCGGCACCGCCGCGATGCCCAGCGACCACCGTTCGGGCTGGGTGCCCAGGCCGAGCAGCGTGAGGTAGCCGCCCCACGAGCCGCCGGTCAGCACGACCCGCTCCGGGTCGGCCCAGCCCTGGGAGAGCACCAGGTCGTGGGCCCTGGCCACGTCCTCCAGCTCGGTGAGCCCGGGGTTCCCTTCCAGGGCGTCGCGCCAGGCCCGGCCGTAGCCGGTGCTCCCCCGGTAGTTCACCAGCACCACCGCGAACCCGTGGTCCACCCAGGCCTGCACGGTCGGCGAGAACGTGTCGCGGTCGTGGGCGGTGGGGCCGCCGTGGACCGAGAACAGCACCGGATGGGGACCGTCGCCGGCGGGCCGGGCCACCAGGACGTGCACCCCGCCATTCGTTTCGAGGTCCTGGTACGCGGCGCCCAGAGGGGCCGCCTCCCCCGCGTCCGGCGGCCGCACCAGCACGCCGCCGGGTCCCCGGATCTCGGGAGGGTTCGACGCGCTGCTCCACGAGTACCACACCTCCCCGTCGGGCCGGACTCGGGCGTCGGCCACGGTCCCGGGCGGCACGACCAGCCGCTCCAGGGAGCCGTCGTTCAGGCCGAACCGATACAGCTCGACCCGAGCCCGGTGGTCGTGCGCCAGCAGGAGGGCCGAACCGTCCGGGTACCAGGACGCGTCGACCTCGCCGGGCAGGTCGATCTCCAGCTCCCGGGTCTCGCTCGACTCCGGCCACCACAGCATGGGTCTGGGGAGGTCCCGGCGTTCGTGCACCACCAGCAGCCTGCGGTCGCCGGGCACCCGGGACCAGCCCGCGGCGAACAGCCCGAGGCCGGGGCCGTCCCACAGCTCGGCCACTGGCTCGCCATCCTCCAGCCGCAGGACTCGCAGCGCGGGGTGGCGGCTGTCGCCGTGCTCGGAATGGCTGAGGCACAGGAGGTCCTCGTCGCGGGACAGGCCGGCCACGCCGGCGTCCTCCCGGTGGCGGTACAGGAGGCGGGCGTCTCCGTTCGACACCTGATGCACGGACGAACCGCCGTCGCCCGACGAGCCGATCACGGCGAACTCTCTCCCCAGCGCGAGGCCCGAGCTGTAGGCGGGCGGGAGGCCGCCGTCGGCCGTCGCGGGAGATCCTCCCTCGAAGGGCTCGGCCACCCACCGGCCGAACTCGTTGCCGCGCTCGTCGTCGAACCACCAGACGTGGCTCCCGGTGGGGTCGAGGCGGCCCTGCACGGTGCCCTCAGGCCGGTCGGTGACTCGGCGGTGACGGCCGGCGGCCCGATCCCACGCGTACAGCTCCCACCGGCCGCCGGCATTCGACCCGTACAGCAGGCGCTCGGGCGCGTCTCGGGCCCACATGGGCAGGGTCATCCGCGGAGCCCGAAACCGCCGTCGCCACGCCGCCTTGGCCATGAGCCCGAAAGACTACCCGGCGCCGGCGCCGTAGGATGCGGCAGCATCCACCGGAGCATCGAACGAGGAGGAGGTCGGCCATGAGGGGGCGGCGAAGCGCGCAGGTCCGGCGGTCGTTGATCGCGCTGGGAGCGGTGCTGGCCATCGGAGGGGCCGTGGCGGCGTCACCGGGTTCGGCCGGCGCGGCCGGTGGGACCGATTGGTCGACCTACGGGTTCGATCAGGCCAGGAGCGGCTACAACCCGAACGAGACCACCCTCGGTGTGGGCAACGTATCGGGCCTGCATCAGCTCTGGACCTACGACATGGGCACGGTGACCATCGCCCAGCCCGCGTTCGCCTCCGGTGTGGTGGTGGGAACCCAGACGCTCGACGTGGTGTACCAGGGTTCTGAGCACGGGCACCTCGTCGCGCTGAACGCGGCCGACGGGTCGGTGATCTGGGACGACGACCTGGGCGCGGTGAACACGATCTGCACCGACATCCCCGACACGATCTTCGGGGTGAGCGGGACGCCGGCGATCGATCGTTCGACCAATCGCCTGTACGAGACGGGCGGGAACGGGAAGGTCTACGCCATCGACCTCTCGACCGGCGCCATCGCGTCCGGATGGCCGGTGGCGGTGACGAACGACCCGGCCCACGAGCACGTCTACGGCGCGCTGACCATGGCAGCGGGCAATCTCTACGTGGCCACAGCCAGCTACTGCGACATCACGCCGTACCACGGGCATGTCGTCGAGATCGACATCGCCACGCACTCCCGGGTGGCGTCGTGGTTCGTGGTGGGCAAGACCGTGAACGGCGGGGGCATCTGGGGTCCCGGCGGGGTGTCGGTGGATGCGGCCACCGGGCATGTGTTCGCCGCCACCGGCAATGCCCTCACGAACCCCGAGCACTTCGGCGGCGCGGAGAAGGTGGTGGAGCTGACCTCCTCGCTCCAGGGGGTGGGCTGGAACTATCCGGGCCTGACCGGCGGCGACGTGGACTTCGGGGCGACGCCGATCCTGTACCAGGCGCCGGGCTGCCCCGCCCAGGTCACGGCCAAGAACAAGTCGGGCGTGCTGGTCACCTACACCCGAGGGAGCGTCTCCAGCGGACCGACCCAGCGGCTGCAGGTGGGGAACGTGGGCGACTGGGAGTTCAACGGCATCCCGGCGTGGGACCCCATCACGAACAGCCTCTACATCGGGAACTCCTCGGACTCGTCCCCGTACGTCGAGGGCATGGTCGCCCTGAACGTGCAGGCCGACTGCACGCTGGCCCTGTCATGGCAGAACTCGGTGAGCGACCCGGGCCCGTGGAGCAGCATGTCGCCGCCCGCCGTGGCGAACGGGGTCGTGTACTACGGCAACGGCGTGGGGAACAAGGCCTACGCGTTCGACGCGGCCACCGGGACGAAGCTGTGGGACAGCGGCTCGAGCATCGCCGGCCCGATCTTCGCCGCACCGACCGTCGTCAACGGCCGGCTCTATGTGGGAGGGTGGGACAACAAGCTCCACGTGTTCGGCCTGTAGCTCGTGGAGGCCGGGCGCTCAACAACCGGTGGCGTCGTTCAACGCGCGGCAGACCTGTGCCATGCGGGCGGCAGACAGGGCCGTTACCCGGCGACGGAACGCCGTTCGGGGCAACGTGTGGATGTTGTCGAAGTTCACCACGCATCCCGTCGGGACGCCGTCCTCGGCAGGGGTGAGATCGACCTCGGAGATCAGGTGCCGCTTCGTTCGTGTGAGGGCGGCGACCACCATGGACTGGATCCGATCGGCGACCGGATCGCGAGTGAGCACCAGCACCGGCCGGTCGCCCCCGGGCGTGCCGGCGAACCAGATCTCACCCCGACGCATCGGCCCAGTCGGACCAGTCCTCGGCGGGACCCCAGTCTGCGACCTCGGCCAGCGCCTGCTCGTCGTTGCTCGGAGGAGTCTGTTCCCAAGCGGCAACGTCGAGCTCGCTGTGCAGGCGAGCCAGGTGCTTGCGAAGGGCCTCCCTGAGCAGCTCCGAGCGATCCACGCCCAATCGAGCGGCCCAATCCTCAGCAGCGCGCGCGTCCTCCTCCGGGACTCGGAAACTCAGCATCGTCATACATCGAGCCTATCATGTATGACGAATGGCCCGCGGCCGGTCTGAGGCACGCGTGCTACGCTCGGCCGATCATGGGCCGTCCGATCACGCAGCGTGAGCTCAGGAACGACAGCGGCGAGATCATGCGCGCTCTCGATCGCGGAGAGTCCTTCCTCATCACTCGCAATGGCGTTCCCGTGGGCGAACTGGTTCCTGTCCGGCGGCGACGGTTCGTCGCGGCCGGAGCCGCGCTCTCCGCCTTCGCCGGCGCTACCCCGATCGATCCTCGGCGGTTCCGGGCCGATCTGGACGCGGTCCTGGACCAGGACCCATCTCCACGTGGCTGAGCGCGCCCACGCTCGAGGGCTGATCGACACCTCCGTGCTGATCGACCTCGAGGCGATCGAACCCTCCTCGCTTCCTCTCGAACTCGCGGTTTCGGCCTTGACGATGGCCGAGCTCGCGGCCGGTCCTCACGCGACCACCGACGCGGTCGAGCGAGGACGTCGCCAGGATCGACTGCAGCGAGCCGAGGCGACATTCGATCCAGTCCCGTTCGATGCCGGTGCTGCCCGCGCATACGGGCAGCTGTATGCGGCCGTCGTCGGCGCGGGCCGAAAGGCACGGGGCAAGCGCGCGCTGGACCTCCTCATCGCGGCCACTGCGCTGGCGGCAAACCTTCCTCTGTTCACGCGCAACCCTGAGGACTTCCAGGCGCTTGCCGACCTCGTCGAGGTGGTGCATGTCCAGCCGCAGGCGGAGCCTGGTCAGGCGTAGAGCCCACCCCGGGCTGGAGAGGCCCTACGGGATCGTGACCGAGCCGCTCGTTTCGACGTTCGACGACGGGTCGTAGGCGAGCGGGGGTCTTCCCACGGTGAGGACCGTGAACGTGTACGTGCCGGTCGCGGTGACGTGGCGGCCCACGATGACCAGGCCGTTCGAGTCCGTCTTGCCGGTGAGCTCGACGGTCCTGCCGCTCGGGTAGTCGAGCTCCACCTCCACCATCGCTCCCCGGACCGGCGTGCCGTCCCAGGCGAGGATCGTGATCTGCGCGCCCACGTCGTAGCCGGATCCGTTGGGCCGGTAGCGGGGGTCGATCCGTTCGACGTGCATGGTGGTGGTGAGACGCAGGGTGGAGACGAACACGTCCCAACCCCCACCGTTGAACGTGCGGTCGTAGGCGCCAGGCGTCGTGGGGAAGTTGTGAGAGTGGGCGTCCCCGGCCAGGACCACCACCCCCGGCCCCGCGGACGCGATGGCGACCCCCTCGTCGGTTCCGAAGGCGGTCCCGCCCAGGAAGGTGCTGTAGTTCAGGACCCTCCCGGTCGGGTCGAAACGGGACACGAAGGCGTCGCCCGAGCCCCCCATCGTTCGGTCGTAGGCGTTGGGCGTCGTCGGGAAGTCGGAGGCCTGGGTGAACCCCCGTGACATCGAGCTGCCGCCGGGCTCGACCGAGGCCGCCGAGGCGATGTCGCCGTTCGAGTCCCCGCCCAGAGAGGTGCCGCCCCCGGTCAGCGGACGCCGCAGAGTTTCAGATGATCACGGGGAGATGCAGGCGGTCGAGGGCTGCCAGTCTCGGAGCCATTCGGCGCCCTTGATCACCAGGGCCGTCACGCCGGCTACGCGCAGGATGCGGCCGGCGGGGGTCCGACGGATCAGGGGCATCTCGCCCAGCAGGGGCGCCGCCCAGATCATGCTGGTGGCCACCCGGTGCCTGAGCTGGCGGCCCTGTTCGCTGGCCAGGAAGTCCCGGCCGGCTCGAACGGCGTCGCCGGTAAGCCGGGCGGCCGTGTCGATGACCTCACCGACGCGCTCTTCGACGGACTGTTCGGACGACATGGCTACGTCATTCCGCAAGAGCCGTCGGTTCACACCACCCGGCCGGGGCTGCCGTCCTCGGCGACGAACGGAAGGCCCTCCCGGGCCCACGCCTCCATGCCGCCCTCCATGTTGTGGGCGTCGTAGCCCCGGGCCTGCAGCATCGTGGCGGCCAGGTCGCTCCGGTTGCCGGTGCGGCACACCGCGACCACGGTCTTCGACGGATCCAGCCGGCCCTTCTCTCCCCCCGCCAGGACCTGGTTCAGCGGGATGTGGATGGCGCCCTCGATCCGCCCGGCCTGCCACTCGTACGGCTCCCTCACGTCGACCAGTTGGTAGTCCTCGCGATGCTCGTTGATCTGCCGAAGGTCCTGCATGGCGGCTCTCCCGTTCGATGCTCCAACAGCGACGGCGCGGCGGGTTCGACCTTACCAGGCAGGGCCGAAACCACGGCTGCTATCGTCGGCCTGCGTGGCGGAGCCTCCCGAGCCGGTCGACGAGGAACAGACCGAAGGCCATCGCGTCCCCCGGTTGAGCCGCCGGGCCGGCTCGACCCTCCGCGGGCTGGCCATCGACCTCACCCCGCTCCGGCGATCCAGGGACTTCCGGATCCTGTGGTTCGGCGAGCTCATCTCCTCGGTCGGCACGCAGATCACCCTGGTCGCCCTCCCCTTCCAGGTCTACGTCCTCACCCGTTCCCCCTTCGCCGTCGGGCTGATCGGGCTGGTCCAGCTCGTCCCGCTGATCGTGTTCTCCATCGCCGCGGGGGCCATCGCCGACCGTGTGGACCGGCGCCGGCTGATCCTGGTGACCGAGGTCGGCAGCGCCGGGACCACCGGGCTCCTCCTCCTGGGCGCCCTCCACGGCCATCCGGCCCTCGGCTACGTCTACGGGGTCGCCGCGGCCCAGTCCGCCCTGCGGGCCCTGAACTCACCGGCCCGCTCGGCCGCCGTGCCGAACATGGTCGGCCGCGATCTGGTCCCGGCCGCCATGGCCCTGAGCCAGGTGCTGTTCAACGCCTCCGTGGTGGTGGGGCCGGCCATCGGCGGGCTGCTGATCGCCCGCAGCCTGACGTGGGCCTACGGGGCCGACCTGGTCTCGTTCGGCACGGCCATCATCGGGGCCTGGCTGCTCCGGCCCATGCCGCCGAGCCGTGCCGTGCACGAACGCCCGTCGGGCTGGCAGGACGTCAAGGAGGGGTTCGCCTACCTCAAGCGGCGGCGCGTCCTGCAGTCCACCTTCCTGATCGACCTCGACGCCATGATCTTCGGCATGCCCCGGGCGCTGTTCCCGGTGTTGGCCCTCACGGTCTTCCACGTGGGGCCGAAGGGCCTGGGGCTGCTCTACGCGGCGCCGGGCGCCGGGGCCGTGCTCGGGGCGATCACCACGGGGTGGGTTGGACGGGTCCGGCGGCAGGGGCTGGCCGTGATCTGGGCGGTGGCCGCATGGGGCGCCGCCATCACGCTGTTCGGCCTGTCGGGACGGCTGTTCTGGCTGGCCTTGGTGTTCCTTGCGATCGCCGGGGCTGCCGACGTGATCAGCGCGGTGTTTCGGGGCACCATCCTGCAGTCATCGGTACCCGACTCGCTGAGAGGACGACTGTCGGCGGTGCACATCATGGTCGTGACCGGCGGGCCCCGGCTGGGCGACTTCGAGGCGGGCTGGGTGGCGTCTCTCGTTTCCCCCTGGTTCTCTGTAGTATCCGGCGGCGCGCTCTGCGTGCTGGGGGTGGCCGTTCTGGCGCTGGCGGTGCCGGAGTTCGTGATGTACCGGTCGAAAGTTGGGGCAGGGGATAGCGAGGTCTAGGGCGTTCGATCTATTGCGGACACCAGCGGGGGGACCGTAGGCTGGGCCCACCGTCGTAGGGTGCCCTCCCCGGATTGACGGAAACCATCGAACCAGGCACGAGGAGGACGGCGGTGACCGCAGGAGTCCAGGCCTCTGGCGAGGTCCGCGCTCACATGGCGCGTTCCGGCCGCTGGCCTTCTGTGGGCTTCCAACACCCGCCCCATTCGTCCGTGGCACGAGCTAGGCAATTTGGACTAGACTACTGGGAGCCGGCACGAATGGCCGGCCCGCACCAACTGGATCGGTCGTCCCCGGTGATCGACGAGAGGGAGAGCATGGCCCTCCCGCAGGCCATTCGGACCACCGTCCAGTGGAGGACGTTCGCCCCTCCCCGCCGCCTGCCCCTGGGCGGGGTGGTCCCGCTTTCCGACGCCCTGGCCCTGGCGGGAGCCCTGGCCCCGCTGGGGCATCTCACCGTTCCGGCCGTCGTGTACGCCGCCCTCGCCTACGCGCTGCTCAGGACCTCGGGAACCCACGACTCCCGGATCAACCCCCGCTTCTCGGACGACCTGGCGGGGCTGCTCGGCCGGCTCGCCCTGCCCCTGTTGCTGCTGGCCCCCTTCGTCGCGACGGACCGCGGGATCGTCCAGGTCCTGCGGATGGCACCCCTCTTCGCTGCACTCGCCGTGGCCGGGCGGGTGGTCAGCTACAAGCTGATCCGGGAGGCCAGGGCGAGGGGCTTCGTGGTCGAGCCGACGCTCATCGTCGGGGCGGGAAGCCTGGGCGTCCAGGTGGCCCAGACCATCCAGGAGCACGCCGAGTTCGGCCTGTATCCCATGGGATTCCTCGACTCCTTCGACGACGAGGGCCTCCCGCTGCCGATCCTGGGCGACGTCCGGGAGCTCGAACCGGTCATCCGGGAGTTCGGCATCCAGCGGGTCATCGTGGCCTTCGGGGGGGCCCGCGAGCCCGAGATGGTGAAGATCCTCCGGGCGTGCGACCAACTGCCCGTGGAGGTCCACGTGGTCCCGCGATTCTTCGAGCTGGGGGTCGGCCCGGCCGAAGGGCCCTACGTGGACGACCTGTGGGGCATCCCGCTGATGCGGCTGCGCCGGGCCGCGCTTCGAACGGTGGCGTGGAGGACCAAGCGCGTGTTCGACGTGGCCGTGGCCTCGCTGATGCTCGCGGTGGCCGCCCCGGTGATCGGCCTGTGCGCGCTGGCGGTGCGGCTGTCGGGGCCGGGCCCCATCCTGTTCCGCCAGAAGCGGATCGGCCAGCGCGGGCAGATCTTCGAGCTC